>ERZ1643251.334-NODE-334-length-74086-cov-15.625103_pt1 | contig 74086 bp, 69 predicted proteins | sample MGYA00579261_ERZ1643251 | MGnify/ENA primary metagenome ERZ1643251 (study PRJEB29033, sample SAMEA4952267) | chicken gut metagenome | biome: Broiler Chicken; feature: Gastrointestinal Tract; material: Caecum | place: Ireland | collected 2018 | study: Broiler...
AAACGTCATTTATTCGTATGATTTTATTTTGTTACAAATCGTTACATCGATTATTATTCAAATAATAAACCCATCCCCGAAAACGCGCTGGAATAAGCTTTTCAATGTCAAACAAAATCTCTGAAAATAACATTATGTCAATAGCTCAATTTACAAATTTACAATTTTAACAAACTGCAATGGTTTTATACAAAAAATTGATTGACTACCATTTTCTGAGGATGATAAATCTATATTTTTTGCTTTGCCTTTTGTTTATTCAGCCTATTTACCATAATCTCTCTATTTGTCGCCTTTAGAGTATCAATTTTGCCTTCACAAACAATAATTTTGTTCCAGAAATAATTCAGTTTTGTTTGCGGCATTCTCGTTTTGACATTTTTATGCAAGTCATATAAGTCACACTCCAGCCTTGCAATAGCAGCTTTGAGGTCGGAAATTTCTTTCTTTTCTTTAGCCGTCAGGCGCAAAATCACACCGCTGTATTCACTTAAAGGTTTAAGATTTCGCCCTTTGGCGAGCTGGGTTGAAGTTGTACTATTTATCAATTTTGTTTTCAATTTGTCCGCCTTTCGGCTGTATTAAAACTCGTAAATATTATTTTTTGACATTTTTAATTTATCAAAAAAAGACGGGATTTTACTCCCGCCAAAACAAATTAACTACACAGCCAAATCAGACTGCGCTCTAACAATATTATGGCTCTCTTTTACTCTAAAAAAAGCGATTCCAAGTGTTAGAATTCCCAGACGTCCAAAAAACATGGTAAATGTAAGAATAATTTTGCCAATCGTACTTAAATCCGCTGTAATTCCCAAACTTAGCCCAACAGTTCCGAGTGCGGAGGCAGTCTCAAAAAATAGCTCCATAAATGAGTGAGAATCAAAAATACACATTAACAGAGTACTGAGAAAAAGGAGAAACATGTATCCGGTCGCTGCTGCGGCGGCTGTCATTACCCTGTTAGGGGGAATAACTCTGTTCAAAAATGTTATGCGTTCAGGGTGCCCCTGGATTACACTGGAAATTATACCGAGAATAGCAGAAACTGAGGTTGTTTTTAGCCCGCCGCCGGTTCCTGAGGGCGATGCGCCGATAATCATTGCAAAAATCAGCACAAGAAGCGAAGCATCAGGCAATTTTGACAAATCAACACTGTTAAATCCTGATGTTGTTGAAGCAGCCATCACCTGAAAAAGCGCCTGGAGAAGCCCGGAGCCGGAATCAAAAATATAAATAGCAGTGCCCAAAATTGCAATAAGAGCAGTTATAATTAGAATTATTTTAGATGTGAAAGTTATTTCACGGCTTTTTCCCGTAACTCTTCTATACACATCGACAGGGACAATAAACCCGATTGCACCTGAATAACACAAAAAGATAATTGTAAGATTTATAAAAATATCATCCTGAAATCGGATAAAACTATCGCCATAAATACTAAAACCTGCTGTAGAAAAAGCCGAAACAGAATGAAAAAGCCCTGACCACAAAGGATTTTCAATACCAAGCGCAGCAAATTGTGCAGTAAGCAGAACAGTACCGGCAAGTTCTATTAAAAATGTATATACAATTATGCTTTTGACAAACTGCTTCAGCTCAAAGGTCTCAGGCATTGTAAATTCAGCTGAAAGTACTTTAACTCTGTGCGTAGGGATTTTACGGCTCGTGGAAAGCATCAAAAAAGATGTCAGGGTCATATAACCTATCCCCCCGAGTTGAATCAAGCCTAAAAGCACCAGTATCCCGAAAGGTGTGTATAGCTCTGAAATAGAACCTGTCGTTAGTCCGGTAGTTGACATTGCAGAAACAACATTAAAAAGATTGTCAACAAAACAAACATCAATTTTCTGAGAAAACGGCATAGAAATTAGCACAACACCGATAACAACATAGCTCAAAAAACCAAAAACTATTGCTTGAAATGGATTTAGTTTTAACTTTTTACTTTTTAACAGCTTCATTTTTTTATACCTGTTTGATATCCGGGTGCAAGATGAGCCAGCGGAATAAATCCCGAAGCAGCCTTTGCCAGCGTGGTTCCGGCGTTCGATACTGAAGCAACAAGGCATACATTGTCACTTTGCATAGCCCAATCTTTCCAATTTAGCTTTCTGTACTCATCTTCTTTAAATATATGTGAATTCATTTTCCTTGAAATTCTGTTACCTGCAACAACGCCTGCAACAAGGCCCACAAAACCAAATAAAAATTGTATCGCTCCGGTAATTGGCGGAAAGTTAAATTTTGTGTTAAGAACCTTATTTAACCTTATTCCTGCACCAACAGCAATTGTCGGAATGATGTAATTCCCAACCAGCTGGACAATCCCCTCTTTTGCTTTGGCTTTGATATTTCTTCTGTCAGACACTGAACCGGCAGCAAAGCCGCAAAAAACTGATGAAGCGGCGATTTCTATTACATCTTTTTCTTTGAGTTCTATTTCTTTCAGCATTTTAAGCATTTTTTGGGGATGGTTTAATGTTATGCGGTTTCTAATACCATGCCTGCGACCAATCAAAGCCATTGCCCCGGCTACGCCAACAGCGCTTCCCGTAAATGCTGCAACTTTTGTTCTAAAATCTGTTTTGGCTATATTCATTTTATTTTCTTTTTTTTACTAATTGCTAACACATTTTATTCACCCTATGAAAGCTTTTCAATAGCCAAAAACGAATCTTAATGCCATCTTAACACCCGATAAAAAAGCTTAATTTAATCTTGATACTTCAGATGATATAATTTCATTATGAAGAAACAAAAACACCAAGAACACATTCTGGTTTGCCTTTCCAGCTCTCCATCAAACCCGAGAGTCATTAAAACAGCCGCAAAAATGGCAAAAGTTTTTAACGCTGTTTTTACAGCACTGTTCATTGAAACAGCCAGAAGCAAAACTTTATCAAAAGAAAATCAAAAAAGGTTACAACAAAACACAGCTTTCGCAAAGCATTGCGGGGCAAAGGTGGTTACTATCAGCGGGGATGATATTGCTTATCAGGTATCAAATTATGCAAAAACCAGCGGAGTAACCAAAATTGTGCTCGGTCGTTCGGGATACCGCGCAAACCGCTTCTTTACGCCACCCAATTTTGTAGATAAAATTATTGAATACACACCTGAAGTCGATATCTACGTAATACCGGACAAAGTGCAAAAACTATATCTCGGCCAAAACCCCGTAAAAGAAAAAATATTCTCTTTCAATATAAAAGACAGTCTTGATTCTGCACTAATTCTATGCGGAGCAACAATAATAAGCGGACTCTTCTACAAACTCGGAATCAGCGAATCAAATATTGTTATGGTCTATATTTTCGGAGTTATGCTGATAGCGTATTTTACTGAAAGCAAAATTTACAGCCTTGTTTCCTCAATTTTAGCTGTATTAATTTTCAATTTCTTTTTTACAAAACCAAACATGACATTGCTTTCCATTGATAATAGCTACCAAATTACCTTTTTGATAATGTTTCTGGTGGGATTTTTTATAAGCAGTATTACTAAAAAAATCAAATTCGACGCAAAACAGTCCTACCTGAAAGCTTACAGAACAGAGGTTATGCTCGAAATGAGCCAAATGTTGCAACAGGCACAAAACACAGAAGAAATAAAACAAGCCACAACTGCACAACTAAAAAAACTTCTGGATTGTGATGTTTCCTTGTATTCCCCGCAGGACGCCGAACTCGAAAACAAAGAAATCAGCTACCCAATAAAAAATAATGATACAATATTTGCAATTGCAGTAATAAATAAAAAGGAAATAAGCGAGTTTGAGAAAAGCCTGCTAATTGCAATGCTGCGGGAAGCATCAATGGCTTTTGAAAAAGCACAAATACTTGAAAGTAAAAATGAACTTTTGATTAAACACAAGCAGGAGGAATTGCGCTCGACCCTATTAAGGGCAATTTCTCATGATTTGAGAAGCCCGCTAACAGGAATATCAGGAAATGCAGAACTCCTCTTGAACAACGCAAAGCTTCTTCAGGAGGAGAAAAAACAAGATATTTTCGAAGACATTTATGACGATTCTATATGGCTTTTGAATCTTGTTGAAAATTTACTCTCCATAACACGTTTTGACAAAGGTGAAATCAGAATCCACAAAGAATCAGAATCTATTTCTGATGTAATAGAAGAAACGCTTTCACATTTGGGAAGAAAAAAAGAGAATTTTAATATTGTACCTATTATTGATGACGAAAATTTGTATGCAAAGATGGATGCAAGGCTTATTTCTCAGGTAATTTTTAACCTGGTTGATAACGCAATGAAGTATTCCCCGCAAAAGAGCACCATCACAATTAAAGCAAAAGCAAACGGCAGAGATATAGAGGTTTCTGTCTGCGATGAGGGGGCCGGAATACCGGAAAAAGAGAAAAATAACATTTTTGACATGTTTTATACAGTCAAAAATACTGTTGCAGACGGAAGACGCGGACTCGGGCTGGGGCTTGCGTTGTGTAAATCAATAATTAACGCTCATGGCGGAGAAATTACAGTCAAAAACAACACACCCGCAGGTTCAATTTTCTCATTTAAGCTGGAAGGTGATTTTTATGAATAAAGGAACAATTCTTGTAATTGAAGATGATAAGGCAATTCAAAACCTTATAGCAACCACTCTTGAAATTAATAATTACAACTATCAAACAGCGTCAAACGCAACTGAGGGAATTTTGAAATTTACATCATATAATCCTGATGTATTAATTCTCGATTTAGGGCTGCCCGATAGTGACGGAATCCACGTTATCAAAAAAATCAGAGGATTTTCCAACACTCCAATTATCGTTGTAAGCGCCCGAACAGACAATGAAGACAAAATAACAGCACTTGATTCAGGAGCTGATGATTATTTAACAAAACCATTTAATACTGACGAACTACTGGCAAGAATCAGGGTTGCATTGAGGCACAAAAGCTCAAAATCCGCAGAGCAGGAGAACTCCTCTGTGTTTATCAACGGCAGTTTGAAAATTGATTTTGCACAAGGCTGCGTTTATGTTGAGGAAGAAGAAGTTCATCTTACCGCGATTGAATATAAATTGCTCTGCCTGCTTGCAAGAAATGAAGGAAAAGTTCTTACCCACAACCACATCAAAAAAGAAATCTGGCTGGATGATAATGGCTGTGACTCCCAGCTGTCGTTGAGAGTATTTGTTACGAATCTCAGAAAAAAGCTAAAATCTCCGGAATATATAAAAACGCACATAGGAATAGGCTACCGGATGGTAAAAATCTAACCGGCTAAAAACATGCCGGCTGAATAAACAACAAAACTGACGAACCAGGCTATTGTACACTGCAAAAGTACGACAAGAACAGCATAAGAGCGCCCGAGTTCACGTTTTACAGTAGCTATTGCGGCAACACAGGGTGTATAAAGCAGCGAAAAAACCAGAAAAACAAACGCGTTAAGCCTGCTAAATACCTCAGGGAGCCTCTCAACATCGCCCAAAAGCACGGTCAAAGTGCTAACAACACTTTCTTTCGCCATAAAACCGGTCAAAAAAGCTGTTGTAATTCGCCAGTCATCAATCCCGAGCGGCTTAAATACAGGAACAATCAAATTCCCGAGCACAGCCAGCAGACTGTCAGCAGAATCATTTACAAGATTCAAATGAATGTCAAAAGTCTGCAAAAACCATATCACAATCGCAGCCCAGAAGATAATAGTAAAAGCTCTGGTAACAAAGTCTTTTGATTTTGTGTAAATTAATCTGTAAACATTCAATGCGCTGGGCATACGATAATTGGGCAACTCCATCACAAAAGGAACAGGCTCACCTTTAAAAACAAAAAATTTCATAAAATAAGCAAAAATTATACCTACGACAATCCCTATTAAATAAAGACTCAAAATAACCAAAACCTGATTCTCCGAAAAAAATGCAGCAGTAAAAAGTGCATAAATTGGGAGTTTTGCAGAACAGCTCATAAAAGGAGTCAAAAATATTGTCATTTTTCTGTCACGCTCAGATGGCAGTGTACGGGTAGCCATTATTGCAGGCACAGAACACCCGAACCCTATCAGCATCGGGACAAAACTCCGCCCCGAAAGACCTATTTTTCTAAGCAGTTTATCCATTACAAAAGCAACCCGCGCCATATATCCGGTATCTTCAAGGATAGAAAGGAAGAAAAACAAAACAACAATCAACGGCAAAAAGCTCAAAACACTCCCAACTCCCGCAAAAACGCCGTTAATAATAAGCGAATGCACGACAGGATTCAGACCATAGGCGCTCAAAGCGGAATCTGTAATTGCTGTGACTTTTTCTACTCCGATTTCCATTAGCTCCTGTAAAAAAGAGCCCAAAGGGCCGAATGTTATATAAAAAATAAGTGCCATAATTCCGAGAAAAGCAATTAATGCCGTATATTTTCCGGTTAGGATTTTATCTGCTTCCGCTGAAATTTTTTGACCTATCGTTTCTTCAGGTTTTGATACAAATTCAGAGCACAAACGCTCAATAAAAGAAAAGCGCATATCAGCAAGTGCTGCCTGCCTATCCATGCCGGTTTCGTTTTCCATTTGAGAAATTATTTTTTCGCAGGCTTCTTTGTCTTTTTCGTCCAGATTTAACGCTTCAAGAACAAGTGAATCGTCTTCGGTGAGCTTTGAAGCAGCAAATCTCACAGGAATTTGTGCATTCTTTGCATGGTCTTCAATTAAATGAATAATTGAATGGATACATCTGTGCATTGCCCCCGCTTTGCCTTGCTCCGGCTCGCAAAAGTCGATTCGCCCCGGAGCCTCAGCATATCCGGCGACATTTATTGCATGTTCAACAAGCTCCTCAATTCCCTGGTTTTTTGAGGCAGAAATAGGCACGACAGGAACCCCGAGCATATCTTCAAGCCCGTTTACATCAATACTGCCGCCGCTTTGTGCAACTTCATCCATCATATTCAAAGCAATAACCATCGGCACATCAAGGTCTATGAGCTGCATAGTAAGCAAAAGATTGCGTTCTATATTTGTAGCATCTACGATATTTATAATTCCATCCGGTTTTTCATTCAGAATAAAATTTCTTGTAACAATTTCCTCGCTGCTGTAAGGTGAAAGTGAATAAATTCCCGGCAAATCCGTCACAGTAACATTATTGTGCCCCTTAATTATTCCGTCTTTTCTATCAACTGTTACACCGGGAAAATTTCCGACTCTTTGATTTGAACCGGTCAATCTGTTAAAAAGCGTTGTTTTTCCGCTGTTCTGGTTGCCTGCAAGAGCAAAACAAAGCTGCTTTTTAAGAGGTATTTTATTTTTTCTGTGCGTTTTGTATTTAACTTCTTCACCTTTTTGAGAGTGAGCGATTTCTTTAAATTTTTTGTTTTTTCTTGGGCAGTTATGGGCATCATGTATATCAGTAATAGTAATTTTTGCTGCGTCATCTTTTCTCAAGGTCAACTCATATCCCCGCAAACGGATTTCGAGCGGATCTCCCATCGGAGCAGTTTTTATGAGCGTAACCTCTACACCGGGAGTAAGCCCCATATCAAGAATATGACTTCTCAATGCTTTATCCTCACACTCAATTGAGGAAATAAACGCATCATTTCCGGGTGATAACCGGTCAAGTGTCATTATTTTTTTATTCTCTGCCATGCTTACATTGTAAGTCCGGACTAACTTATTTGCAACAGGTTATTTGCATAAAAAATCCCCGAAGCCTGTTGCTTCGGGGAAATACAGGTTAAAAACTATGTATTGAGGTAGGCATAGAAAAGTTTATCAAAATTGTATAATGTCATCTGGAGAATTTGGCTCATATCAGCAACAGAACCGTCTTTTTTACGGTTATCTTTGCCGCTCCAGTCTTTGGTGTTGTCTTCGACGCGGCCATTGTTATTAGCCGTACCATACGGACAATCGTTTGTATTACCCTGCATTGCGGCAAGAGCGGCTTTTTGCGCGGCACGGAATAGACTTGTTATTTGAGATTTGTCAATATTCGGATATTTTTCTATAAGCCGCTGCAAAAGAGGCTCCATTGCTCCCTGATAAGCCACATCCCCGGCTGTATTATCAATATGAACTGTACCGTCGGAATATTGCACAACTTTTCCGCCGTAATTGACTTTCTTGGTGCTGCTGTACGGCAGTTCATCAGTTAGAGCGGTATCAGCGTAGGAAGTATGCTGAGAATAAGTTTCCATCAAGTCCGGATTTGACTGCAAATTTTTGAGTATTGATTCAAGATTATCGAGGACTTTTGTTACGAAGGCTTCTGTATTATTGGATTGCGATGAATTAAAGGCGCCGTAAGCTTCTATCCAGGCCGCCTGTACAAGTTTGTTGAGGGCTGCTTCACCGCCCAGCGCGGAGAGTATGTTTTTTCCGCCGTATTTTTCAAGTTTGCCGATTTCTTTTGTAAAACGATTCAGGATTTCGTCATAAACGGCTTTAGTTGAAGATTCCTGGAAGACAATATTTCCGTTTTTATCCATACCGAATTCCGTATGAATCTTGCTTGAGGCTGCTTTATCAACAATCTTATCAATATCGTCAATTACTTCGTCCAGAGCGTCCGAGGCATAATCTGCCGCGTCAATAAGCTCCTGATTTACTTCTTTTTCACCCGATTCGGCTACTACATCACTGACCGGAGGAGTTTCAGGTGCGTTTTCAACTTTCTTTAACGCAGCAGAGCCGTCTTTGATTATTCCCTGATACAAGAGTTTATCAAAGCTATACAAGGTCATCTGGACTATTTGGTCCATATGCGCAACAGAACCATCTTTTTTGCGGTTATCCTTGCCGCCCCAGTTCTTTGAATAATCCTCTACACGTCCGCTGTTGTTACCCGTGCCGTAAGGGCAGTCAGCTTCGTTTTTCTGGAAAGCTTCAATCGCATCTTTTTGTGCTGTTCGGAAGATTTCAGTCAAATATTCAGGGTCAAGGTCGGGGTATTTTGCGATAATCCTTTCAAGCAGCGGTTCCATTGTCTGTTGATAATCATTATCATCGATTGTATTGTCAATATGGACAGTCCCGTCAGCATATTGAGCAATTGTACCGGAATAATTTATCTTTTCATCGCCGCCATAGGTTGTATTTGTGTTGTAATGTTTAAGCCCGTTTGTCAGCGAACTGTCTGCATAAGAGCCGCGCTGAGTAAATACTTCAAGCATTTCAGGACTTTTTTCCAGCATTGTAAGCATACTATTTAAATTATTGAGCACAGATTTAACAAAATCCTCTGTATTATTTGATTGTGATGAATTATAAGAATTATAAGTTGTCATCCATGCAGACTGTACAAGTTTTTCAAGCACATCATCGCCGCCCAGTGCATTGAGAAGATTCATATTTCCATATTTTTCAAGCTTCTGGATTTCTTTTTTAACACGGCTGAAGATTTCATCATATACAGCCTTTGTGTTAGCCTCCTGAAAAACAATATTTCCGTCTTTATCCATCCCAAACTCTGTATGTAGCTTGTTTGAGCCGGCTTTTTTGATTATTTTATCTATATCATCAAGAACTTCATCAACCGCATCTTTTACATTGTCCGCAACATCAGCTATTGTGGGCGAAACTTCCGATTTTGTTTCTTGAGGGGTCGCGGGAACTTCTGTCGCCGAATTCTCTGCCGGCGGCGTCACCTGAGGCGAATCAGCGTCCGCGGATGGAGTAATAACAAGCGGCTCATCGACAACGGGTTTTGGCAAAACAAAAGTCCGGGGATATTTTATAGCCAATTTAGGCGAAGTGTCAGACTGAAATCTGTCAGCTTCATCTTTCGCAGCATTGTCATCAAAAAGCACCTCCGGTTCCTGTTCGAGCCCGGAATTTAGCCTGAGTTCTTTTGCGTCAAAGTTCAATGTAAGTATTCTGGCAATTTTTTGTAACATAGCATTCTCCTTTAAAAAAAATAATAACGCTTTTATTTTACTATCGTCATTTTTTTTTTTTCTTTAGGAAATATTAAAAATGTTTACAAAAATTAATAAATACTGCTTTAAAGCGCTTTTCGTTTTGCCTCTTTTTTGGCTTTACGCGGGAGTTTATCAATATTTTTAATACGCGGAGGATTTGTTTTTCTGGGATGAAGAGGAAGTTTTTCAAGCTTTTCAAACATCTCAGCACAAGCCTCAAACGGACGCCAGATATGAGGTTTAAAAGCGTTAAATTCTGGCTCGCGCTTTGGTTTTGCCGGTTTTGGGAGTGTTTTTATACTTGTTTTTTGCGCAGGAAGCGATTTTAAAAATTTTTCATGAAGAGAATTAACAATGACTTCCGCTGTGTCGATTATATTGAAAAATTCAGATTTTCCGTATTCTTTGGGGTCAAGAGATTTTCTATAGGCAGAATAAGTTAAAGAATCCTTTGGCGGAAAGATTTCGTTGAACTTTCCGATAACAGGTTTGGGGTTTACAACCCATTTATTCCTGATTTCGCCTTTAGCGTCAACAATCATAACTGATATGAGCTGTTTTCCCTTTTCGTAAAGGTCAATGATTATATCATTTTCATTATCTTTCTGGCGTTTTGTCAAATGTTCGGAAAGAACCGACCAGAGAGGCTTTTTATGGCCTTCGGGAATATTTACGTCCATAAATTTTGCATTTGAGGCTTTTACCATTCTGTCGGCTTTTTTCAACAATTTTTCCGCCTCATGAGAAACAACATATACACGTTTAAATGAGGGCGAAGCGTTATATTTTTTTATATCCATATTTTCCCCGGATGTCTATACATTTATTATTAAATCAGTGAATAAAAATTTTTGCTATTTGTAACAAAACAGTTGACATTTCTTAAAAAAATGAAATCATAAAAATAGATAGATAAAGTTGGGGTTATATATGAAAATTGTGCACTTTTGGCTGTATGTTGTTGCAATTGTGGCTTCGCTGGGCGGGCTTTTGTCCGGTTATGACACAGGCGTAATTTCGGGTGCGCTTTTATTTATAAATGAAACCTGGGATTTGACCGATTTTACACAGGGCTTTCTCGTAAGCTCGGTTTTAATCGGAGCGGTCATCGGCGCGGCGGCAAACGGCGTTATGGCAGATATTTTCGGCCGAAAAAAGATAATAATAGCGACTGCAATCATTTTTATTGCCGGCTCAATACTCAGCGCGGTTGCTCCTAACGTTCAAATACTTATTTTATCCAGAATAATGGTCGGATTGGCTGTTGGTATGGTAAATTTTGTTGTACCGCTTTATCTTTCAGAAGTTTCGCCTAAAAACATCAGAGGAATGCTGGTATCACTTTATCAGTGGGCAATCACCGCCGGAATTCTCTTTTCCTACCTGATTAACGGCGCGTTTGCGGCTGCTGTTTACAACTGGCGTTGGATGCTTTTTGCAGGAGTTTTGCCTGCAACAATTCTTCTTGTCGGAATTTCTTTTCTCGGGGATACGCCCAGATGGCTGCTCAGCAAGAACAAAGATGAAGAAGCAAAAAAGGTTTTCAAACGTATTGAGCCCGAAATTGATGTAGATTCGCGCATAAGCGAAATCAAAGCAACGCTCAAAGGCGAATTTGAAGAAAAAGGCAAAAAATTCAGCTTCAAAAAATGGATGATTATGCCGCTTGTTGTGGGCGTAGGGATAATGTTTGCGCAGATTTGCACAGGAATTAACACAATAATCTACTACGCGCCGACAATTTTCAAAATAGCCGGATTTGATTCAAATATCAGCGCAATCTACGCAGCAATGGGCATAGGAATAATAAACTTCCTTATGACAATAGTTGCAATCGCGTTCACCGACAAACTCGGAAGAAAACCGCTGCTTTATTTCGGCTTAACCGGCGTTATGCTCAGTCTTGTTGCGCTCGGGTGCGCATTCCAGTTTGAGGCAGTTCTGGGCGGCGCGCTAAAATGGGTTGCGGTGGGCAGCCTTGCGACTTATATAATTTGTTTTGCATGCAGCCTCGGGCCTATCGGCTGGATTCTTGTTTCCGAAGTTTTTCCGCTCAGAATCAGGGGTGCGGCCATGAGTCTTTGCACCGTGGCTAATTTTGCGTTCAATTTTCTCGTAGTATTTTCATTTTTGCCCTTAATTCACAGAATCGGCGAGGCAAATACATTCTGGATGTTCGCAGTTGTGTCGCTTTTGTGCATTTTCTTTGTTTATTTCTTTGTTCCGGAAACAAAGGGGATTTCTCTTGAAACAATCGAATCCAACTGGATAAACGGCGTTTCGCCGAGAAAATTCAAAGAAGAATAAGGCTTATCTCGGGCATTTTTCAGGTTTTAAAATCTGAATATTTCTTGTTTCTGAAAAATCGTAGCGGGCCGCTTTGATTTTTTCTTTTGTTTCTTCATCCAGGCTTTTTCCTGAAACAAGCCTGTCAACAAAGCCGTTGTTGAGCTTCACAGCCTTATGCAAACAGCCGATATCGTCGAGTATGTCTTTAATTTGAATAAAATCATAGCCAAAAGACTGTTTTGATTGATAAATCATTGTTTCGCCGCTCAAAGCAGTAACGGGTTCGCCGCCCTCTTCAAAATAGAGCTTAAAAATGGATTTTAAATCCTGCATTTCCGACTGCATGGTCTGCACAGCCTGCTGAATCCGCAAATAACGCTCAAAAAGGTATTCAATATTGTCGATTTGTTTGAGCTGCCAGTCGTATTTTTTGTCATAAAGTTTTTTAAGGCGGGGATACGCCATTGCAAGCCCGATTGTATCAGCCATGGCCCTGTGGCGCGTATCGAATTCAACATTGAATTTGAGCATGAGGTTTTCAAGCCCGGGTGATTCAATATCCGGATAAACTTCCTTAAAAAGGAATTGAGAATCAATTCTTGCATTTTCAATCGGTTTTCCGTAAAGCCTTTTTGAGGCTTCGTTCAAAAAACTCCAGTCAAAAATCGCATTGTGCGCAACTATCGGGTGTTTTCCGATAAATTTGAAGATTTTAGGCATGATTTTATCTTCAGTGGGCGCGTCAGCAACCATTTCTTCGGTAATGCCGTGGATTGCGATGCTGGATTTTCTGATATGCTGCTGCGGATTGATAAGAGTTTCAAATTTATCGGTAATTTCGCCGTTCACCAGCTTCACCGCAGCGAATTCAATAATTCTTTCTTTTGTATAATCAAGCCCCGTAGTTTCAACGTCGAGCACGATTTCTGTTATTTTCTTTCTTGGCATGAAAAATTTTCCTCCCGAGCTTAAAATTTATATTAACACAAACTATCGCCAGCGGGCTAATTTAAAATCTTTACAATTGCGTGAAACTATTATCGTTGAGGGAAAAATCGGCGCAGATTCAACCCTGAAAACGCCTTCGACTTGATTTTTAATTTTTATGTAGTACTATATACAAGAGCTTAGAAATCAAGTTCAAAATTTTTCAGAGTATTCGGGCCGTCAACCTGAAAAAATGAAAAACCGAAACCTCGCACGGGACCCTTAACGGGATATACAGAAGAGAACAATTGAAACCCGGCGACCCTGAAGTACAAAACAGAGGATTATCATTTGATTAGAAAGTTACTAACAATAACCTTGCTATTCAATCTTTGCATGTTTGCAAATCCCGAACAATCACAAGCAGCTCCGGCATCAAAGATGACCGTGAAAGAGTACATCGTAAAACATTCGCTTGAGATGGGGGTTGACCCTGCTCTGGGGCTGAGTATTGCAAAGATGGAGTCAGGTTTTGTTCACGAAAAGAAAAGCCCGTACGGAGCAGTGGGAGTTTTTCAGCTTCTGCCCTCCACAGCCAAAAGAATCGGATACAATCCGTACTCTTTAAGCGGAAACATACAGGGCGGACTTGCTTATTACAAAATGATGTACCAGAAATTCGGTTCTGTTGAGCTGGCGCTTGCCGCATACAATGCAGGCCCCGGAAATGTAGCGAAATACAAGGGAATGCCGCCTTTTGCAGAAACAAAAAAATTCGTCAGAAATATTATGAGCGAATATAATATGCAAAAAGCAAATCCTGACCCCGCTATTACAAAATTCCAAAAACAAAAGGCTCAGACCGTTCCTGCAAACAACACTGCTGTCACTGTTGACAAAAGCGAGAATGTTATAAAACAGGTTCGCTCTGAATCAGCCGAGCTGGATTTACACATCATGCCGCTTACGGAGGCTATTTAGAGGTAATGAATTAATCAGTTATAAAAAGGGCATTTTGTAAATTTTTTCTTTGAAATTACACAAAATGCCTTTTTTATTTTAAAATGTTGTGTAAGAGAAAAAGATTATGAGCAGAGCATTTAAAGAAACAAAAACCCATGAGGTCACGACCGACGTTGTTATCTTTACGATTAAAGATGACAAACTTAAAGTTCTGCTTGTTAAGCGTGCTCATGAACCTTTCAAAGGGAAATGGGCTATTCCGGGCGGATTTATCAGAATCTCCGAAACTATCGACGCTGCGGCAATCAGAATTTTGAAAGAAAAAACAAACGTTCAAAATATTTACCTCGAGCAGCTTTATACGTTCGGTGATCCGCTTCGTCACCCTGATTCAAGGGTCATAACCTGTGCATATTTTGCACTCATCCGCTCTGATGACATCGTTCTTTCATTTGAGCCGAATCAGGAGATTACAGAAGTTCAATGGCACCCCGTTTACAACCTGCCAAAACTCGCTTTTGACCACAAAGAGATTATTGAATATTCATTGAAAAGAACAAGAGAGCGTCTTGAATTCTGCCCGATTGCTTTCCAGCTATTGCCGGAAAAATTCACTTTGACAGAACTCCAAAAGTCATACGAGCTCATTCTCGCAAAAAAACTGGACAAACGTAATTTCAGAAAGAAATTTCTTTCCGCAAACATCCTGAAAGAGCTGAACGAATTCACAAAATCAGGCTCAAAACGTCCGGCGCGGCTTTATTCCTTTGATAAAATCACGCTCGACTCAAAACGCGGGCATTTCTTCTCATAGTTTATGCTTAATAATAGAAATCAGGCGGCATTGCGGTATTTATATCACGCTGTGTCACTTCTACGTAATTTTTTGCCGCTTTGGAAGCAGTATTTTTCGGGGGAACCTGCAGTATGGAATCGCGAATCAATGGGCCGTTGAATTTTTGGTATTTTCTCAGCAAATATGCAAAATGAGGTTTCATGTCATCGGCAATTTCATCGGTTATTTCTTCGGAAAAGTATCGACGATAGACGGTCTGGCCGTATTTATTTTTATATTTTAATATTTTCCCCTCAAATGCAAGCTTCTTGATTTCAGCAATGAATTCTTCGCGGTTTTTTCTGGAATAACTGCTGACAAACAACTCCATAAGGTCTGATTCCATTTCCGTTTCCGCTGCGCTCTTTGAATTGGCCGCATAGCCGTTATTTTTGTTTATTTTGTAATCCAGAAAATGCGCATTTTCATGTGCCATGGTGGAAAGCCGTTTTTCGTTGACCTTACCATCAAGATTAACGACGGGTTTTGTGAAAAATGCCTCGGTGTGCGCAAACTCGCCAGCTGTTTTTTCAGGAATAAGGTTGGTTATGTATACATTTTTTGGAATTTCGTCGCCCGATGCCCTTGTTATATTTATAAACTCCCGCAAATATTCAATATTTTCCGGGTCAAGATTGTTGTCCATGTGCACTTTTACGCCGGTTTCTTTGAATAAACTTTCTGCGGCGCGCTTATGGGCAGCGGATTGGGTACCAAAAAGGACATTATTTATAACATCATAATTCCTAGCAGATGATGAAGCCCTGCCTTGCATTTCAACAAAAAATTCATAAGGATATCTTATATTCTTTGTCGCACGGGCAAGGGAAATGAAAGCGTCCTGTCCGATTGGAGCAGAACCGGCAATAACATTTTTTAAAAAATTAACCATATCCGGGGTTACAGACGCCAAATCCAGAGGGCGAATCTCTTTTTTCATCGGTTCGAGCGCAATCAGCACAAAGCCAAGCTCCTCAGAAGATTTTACAGAATTAAGAGCAAGGAGCTTTTCCACAGGCCCGACTTTAGCGCCTAATCCGGAAAAGTCTATTTTTTCGAGCTGCCGGAGATTTTCACGAGTAAAAGCAGGCGAAGCCCCTGTATATTTCAGCGCCTCAAACCACTCCGCCGGCTTTATTCCTTTGTCGGAGAAAACACTGTTTATATTTTCAAAAACTTTATTGAGAATTTCTGGCCGGGTATCGCAATCGTTCACAACTTTGCCAACAAGAGCGGAATCCAGCCCGTATTTTTCAAATTTTCCACAGAGCTCAGCTCTGGTCAATGGTTTATGTGCATAAAAAGCCGCAATATCTTCGGGCATTTTCATTAATGAACTTTTTATGGAAAATTCTGCCTTTTTTAGGGGCAGTGCCTTGATAAAATTACTGATTGTTGTTGAGCTGGCTACTTTCATAACTGAATAATGTACCTGAACGCGCAAAATTGCGCAATACAGGAGATTTGTTAAATAATGTAACGCTAGAATTTTTTAAGGTTTGAATATGCGGCGTCAACAGCCTTTTTTCCCTGTTTTCCAAAATCGATAATGTACATAGTCGAAGAACCGATTTCTTTTATTTCTTCAATATGCCCGATTCCGAAGCGTTCATGGAAAATTCTGTCGCCTGCGGAAAAAGTTTTCCCACCGGAAGCTGAAGAGCCGGAAGATTCGGCGAGTTCACGCTCTTTGCGGCGTTTTTCCTCAAGCATGCGCTTAATAGGGTTGTCCTCAAGCAGTTTTTTGACTTTTTCTTCGTCATTTGCTTTGTTTTGCGCACTTTTAACAATAAAAGGCTCGCGTTTGTGCGTTACAGCGGGTTTTACGACTTTGCTGATACTTTGTGTATTCTGGTAGGGTTTCGGGGCAACAAAACCTTTCCCGAACCCCGAAGACGGGCGCACATAGCCGGATTGGTCGGTTTTAATTTTTTCAACAGCGCTTCTAAAGGTCGCAGTTGATTGGGTGGTTTCTTCACTTACATGGCGTTCGGTGAGATTATCCGGAATTTCCTGCAAAAAGCGGCTCGGGCTGTAATATCTTGTTTCGCCCCACATCTGGCGCCGTTTTGCGTAGGTAATCCACAATTTTTCCTCTGCTCTGGTGACGCCAACGTACATCAGGCGGCGTTCTTCTTCCATTTCCGTATTGGTATTTAAAGAACGGCTGTGCGGGAAAATGCCTTCTTCCAGTCCGGCAAGAAAAATATTCTTAAATTCAAGCCCTTTTGCCGCATGGAGCGTCATAAGCGTGACGGAATTGTCAATATCTGCCGTTGCGTCCAAATCGCTGACCAGAGCAACCTGCGCAAGGAACTCGCCGAGCACATTTTCCGGCTCATCCGGCTGAAATTCCCTCGCAACGTTAATCAATTCCTGCAGGTTCTCGATTCTTGACTGCGATTCTTCAGTATCTTCCTCTTTGAGCTCCCTCAAATACCCCGAATCCTCAATAACCGTCGCAATAAACTCCGGCAAAGGCAGCGCATTCTTCTTTTCGGCAAGCGAGGCGTAAAGGTTCACAAATTCTTTTAGTTTTGACTTCGCTGCGGCCTTAACTTCCTCGTATGAATCAATATCGCTCATCACTTCAAACAGCGAAAGGTTATTTTCGTCCGCAATTTTTTCGATATTTTGGACAGTTGTGTTTCCAATTGAACGTTTTGGCACATTTATGATTCTTTTCAAGCTCTGCGAATCATGCGGGTTGTACAAAAGCTTCAAATAAGCGATTAAATCCTTGATTTCCTTACGGTCGTAGAATTTCAGCCCTCCGACCATTTTGTACGAAATTCCGTTGGCGATTAGCGCTTCTTCAATGGCTCTGGACTGGGAATTTGTCCTGTAAAGCACCGCAATATCGCTCAAACGGTCAGAAATATCAAGAATTTTGTTTGCAATGTAATTTGCTTCGTTTGCTTCGTCCTGAGCCTCGTAAATTACGATTTTTTCGCCTTTTCCTTTTGTGGAAAAGAGGTTTTTGCTTACGCGCTCGGTGTTATTGACGATTATTGCGTTTGCAGCGTCAAGAATCGTCGAAACCGAACGGTAATTTTGTTCAAGTTTGATAAGTTTGGTATTTTTGAAATCCACCTGAAAATTAAGGATAATTTTGTAATCCGCGCCGCGCCAGCTGTAAATCGACTGGTCAACATCGCCCACAACGCACAAACTTCTGTCCGAAAGCTCGGATTCTGCGCGATTATTGGCATAAATTGATTTTATCAGCGTATACTGGCTTATGTTTGTGTCCTGAAACTCGTCTACAAGGATGTGAGTGAAGCGTTCGTGGTATTTTTGCCTTACTTCGTCGTTTGTGTTGAGCAAATTCACGGTTAAAAGCAGCATATCGTCAAAATCTATGGCGTTATTGGCAAGAAGCTGCTTTTCGTAATCCTCATAAATTTCAGAAATTTTTTGTGTGCGATAATCGCGCGCTCTGGTCGAAAATGTGTAAGCATCCTGCATTTTTGACTTGGCGTTGCTGATTGCGGCTTTTACAAGTTTGGGCTGATAGACTTTTTCGTCAAGATTTTGTTTTTTTATTGCCCCTTTAATCAGCGCCATTGAATCATTTTCGTCGTAAATTACATAATTGTTTGTCCAGACTTTTCCGTCGGGGCTTTTATAGTTTTCAATATCAAATCTCAAAATTCTGCCGCAAATACTGTGAAAAGTGCCGACCCACATCTTTTTTACGACCTCTTCGCCGAGCATTTTGGAAAGACGCTCGCGCATTTCTTTAGCGGCCTTGTTTGTAAAGGTTACAGCGAGGATTTTGTAGGGGCTTACGCCGGACTTGACAAGATTAACGATTCTGCTGGTCAAAACCTTTGTTTTTCCGCTCCCTGCGCCCGCAAGCACAAGGAGGCTTCCGTATTTTTCAACAACGGCTTCGCGTTGTTTTTCATTTAGCTGCTGTAAAAACTCTTCCATGCTCCCCAACAAATTCCTAGTATTTTTAAAGAATATATGATATTATTATGATAATCAAAAAATTTTGTGAAGTAAAATATTTAATTTAATAGGAAAAACGAATGTCAGACGAGAAAGAAAAACAACCAACGATTATGGTTCCGGCAGATGATTTGGATACAGTTTCCGAGGAAGATGCAAACACAGTTGACCAGCTAGCTATGGAGCTTGCTACTATCAGGCAATCAGCTAAACGCATAGCCATCATAGGAAGCAGAAACCTGCCAATTACACATCAACAGTTGATAGAAACCATTTCAGCGGCACTTGTTTCTCAGGGCAATACAATTATCACCTCCGGCGGCTCAAGCGGAACAAACGCAGCCGCAATCAGAGGCGCTATGAAGTCAAATCCTGACAAATTAAAGGTTATTTTGCCCCAGACTATCGGCCAACAGCCCTCTGACGTGCAGGATCAGCTCATCGGCGTTCCGAATATTATTGAACATGCGGACAGAGCGATGATGACGCTCGCTGACGCAAGCAGAATTTGCAACAGAGAGATTATTGACGACTGCCAGCAGTTGATTTGCTTCCTTTCTCACACCTCAAACACGCTCCACAAGGCGATTGAGTACGCAAAAGAAAGCCACAAGGTTATTACTTCATTCTATTTAGACTAATAAATGACAAAAAGGGCCGATGACGGCTCTTTTTTTATACGGACAGGCTTGTGGTAAGGTTAATATTATGAACACGCTGAAAAACGACCTGCAAAAAACAGGAAAAATCTACAGAGAGCTGTTTTTAAAGGCTTCTCAGGCGATTGATGCGAAGCTTTATGCTTTAAAAAAGAATTCTTTATGCAATCACTGCACAAAAAACTGCGGAATCGACCCGGAGAATCTTGATTTGTTCACAAAACTTCCGCCTGAATGCGGCATGCGTTTCTGGCAGGAGGCGGCTAAAAATCTGCTTGAAGACGGGATTTCCAAAGACATTCTGGAAAAAATTAACGAAATAAACGCAAAACGCAATGATTCTCATTGCTCAATGTGCGCTTCCTGCTGTAATCTTGCGAGTTCAGAGTTCAGTTACGAAGAATTAAAGCAAAAAGCCCAAAACGGCGACAAATTCGCCGCAGAATTCGTCAGCATTTTTCTCCCGTATGAATCTGCGGAAGAAGCGGCAAAAATTTATCCCGATTACATCGCGCTGATAAAAGAACAGTTTCCGGAGGACAAGAAAATAAGCTTTTATCACTGCCCGAAGGTCGGTTCTGACAATCTTTGCACGGATTATGAAAACCGGCCGCAGATTTGCAGGGATTTTCCCTCCAATCCGCTTGTTGTTTTCCCGCCCAAATGCTCGTATCGCAAATGGAAAGATGAGGTCGAAATTACAGCACTGCTTTTGCACGCCATGGTTGAGATTGTCGGATTTTATAAAGAAAAGCTGAACGAGGCGCTGGGATAAGATTTTTTTAGTTTTTACAGGGGCGAAAAGCGTAAAGAATAATATTTTTCAAAACCTAACGGGCTTCGCCGCTTTAACGGTTTTTAAAAACATTATTCTTTACGCTTTTCTTTGGATGTTGAGGGTTGAAAAAACATTGGAAATTTATTTTTCGTCGCCTATGAGCGCAGCGAATCGAGCTAGAAAAATAAATTCCCAATGTTTTTGATTTGAGTAAAAAAAGACCCCGATTTGAGGCCTTTTTTGAAATTTTTTAAGAAATTCTCTGGAACATATATCCGATTCCGCGTGCCGTAAGAATCAATTCAGGATTTGCGGGGTCGGTTTCGAGTTTTGAACGCAATCTTGAAATATGAACGTCAACAACTCTTGTATCAATGCGATGATCCGGCGGATAAGCCCAAACATATTGAAGAATTTCGTTTCTTGAATAAGCCTGGCCAGAGTTATTTACAAGAAGCTCCAAGAGGCTGAATTCCATACCTGTAAGGCGGATTCTCTCATTTTTTCTGAAAACCTGTCTTCTTGCTGTATCGATTTTTATATTTCCGGTTGTGATAACATTTTTTGTAACTTTTCCGGTAGATGGAGCGATTTCTCTGTTTGTTGTTCTTCTTAAAATGGTTTTTACACGGGCTTCAAGCTCTTTCGGGCTGAAAGGTTTAACAACATAGTCATCAGCGCCGAGCTCAAGGCCGGTAATTCTTTCAGAAACATCGCCTAACGCTGTAAGGATGATAATCGGAACATCCGAAGTTCTGCGGACTTCGCGGCAAACGCCGTAACCATCCATTTTCGGCATCATAACGTCCAAAATAATTAAATCAGGATTTTCTTTATTAAACATAGCGACCGCTTCTTCGCCGTCAGCCGCTGTAACAACGTCATAGCCTATCATTCCGAGCCTTGTTTCAAGAATTCTTCTGATACTGGCTTCGTCGTCGGCTATCAAAATTTTTTGTTTTACTTCTTGTTCGGGAACTTCAGTGTTTGGGCTCATTTTTCAATTCCTGCTTTCTTTTCCGGTTGTCTAAAAAAAATTTGTAATGTCACTTCAAATTAGCTTAACAATATTACAAATTATTGATTTTTTTTAAATTATATTACAAGAATTTATAAATTGCAATAGATTTTTAATGGTGTTATAAAGGTATTAAGGGCTAGGTCCCCCGTGCACATTCACAAGGTTGGTGATTGAGTACAGATAAGAAAGAAAGAGGAAAAAGATGTCAAACATTGAGGTAATTCTACCCGACAATTCAAAAATCAGCGTAGAGGAAAACTCCACAGGTATGGATTTAGCAAAAAAAATCAGCGAAGGGCTAGCAAGAAACGCTCTCGCAATAGATATTAACGGAGTCACGAAAAGCCTTACCACGACATTAAATAATAATGACAGGGTAAAAATCCTTACGGCAAAAGACCCTGAAGCGCTTCACGTAATGCGCCATTCGACTTCCCACATCATGGCGCAGGCGGTTATCAGGCTGTTTCCGCAAGCAAAACTCGCTATCGGGCCGGCTATTGAAAACGGTTTTTATTACGATTTTGACCTTGAGGGGCACGCTTTTACAGAAGACGACCTTAGAAAAATCGAAGATGAAATGAAAAAAATTATCAAGGAAAAACACACCTTTGAAAAATACGTTATCCCTGATGTTGACGCGCAAATCGCCGAATTCAAAGCACAGGGCGAAATTTACAAGGCTGAACTCCTTGAAGAGCACAAAAACGACAATCCGACGCTTTACATAACAAAAGATAAAGACGGAAAACCCTGTTTTAACGACCTTTGCGCAGGCCCGCACATTCCTGACACTTCATTTATCAAAGCATTTAAGCTTTTAAAAGTTGCAGGTGCATACTGGCGCGGAAACGAAAAAAACAAAATGCTCCAGAGGATTTACGCAACAGCGTTTTTGACAAAAGAGGATTTGGACAACTATTTGCATTTTCTTGAAGAAGCTGAAAAGCGCGACCACAGAAAACTCGGTACAAAACTCGATTTGTTCTCGGTAAGAGAAGAAATCGGCGGCGGTCTGGTTCTTTGGCACCCGAATCTTGCTGTTGTAAGAGAAGAAATCGAAAACTACTGGCGAACCGAGCACAGAAAACGCGGATACGTAATCGTAAATACTCCGCAAATTGCAAAATCCAAGCTCTGGGAGCTTTCAGGGCATATTGACCACTATCGTGAAAATATGTTCTTCATAGAAAAAGAAAATGAAGATGACGAACAGTTTATTGTAAAACCGATGAACTGCCCGTTCCATATCCTCATTTATCAGGCAAACCGCCACTCATACCGCTCTTTGCCCTTGAGAATGGCAGAGCTCGGAACCGTTTACAGAAAAGAAAAATCCGGTGCGCTTGCCGGCTTGACCCGCGTTCAGGGCTTTACGCAGGACGATGCTCACGTTTTCTGTACTCCGGAACAGCTTGTTGACGAAATCAACGCCATTATTGACTTTGTTGCCGATACAATGGCAATTTTCAAGATGGATTTTGAAGTTGAGCTCTCAACGCGCCCCGAAAGCTACGTAGGCGAGCTTGAAAACTGGAACAGAGCAGAAGCCGGCTTAAAAGAAGCGATGGACAGACGCGGAATGAAATATGAAATCAATGAGGGCGATGGTGCTTTCTACGGCCCGAAAATCGACTTCAAAGTCAAAGACGCAATCGGCAGAACATGGCAATGTGCAACAATTCAGCTTGATTTCAACCTGCCTGAACGTTTCGACATCAAATATCAGGACAAAGACGGCCTTATGAAAACTCCGGTTATGCTTCACAGGGTAATTTTCGGCTCTATGGAGCGTTTTCACGGTATTCTTATTGAGCATTATGCCGGTGCATTCCCGCTCTGGCTTGCTCCTACGCAGGTTGCGGTTGTTCCGATTACGGAAAAACATGCTGATTATGCGGAAAAGGTTTACAAAAAACTTTTTGCTGACGGAATCCGCGTAAACCTCGATGACCGCTCAGAAAGCGTAAATTACAAAATCAGAGAGGCAATTCAGGACAAAAAAGTGCCTTATGTTGTTGTAGTAGGCGACAAGGAAATCGAAAGCGGCTCCGTTGCAGTCAGAAAACGCGGCGAAGGTCCTATCGGAACATTTAAACTCGACGAATTTGCCGAAAAACTCAAACAGGAAATCAAAGACAGAGTTTAATTTCAAAATATCAACAAAGGAAAGCCGGCAGTTTATTATATCTGCCGGCTTTTTTTGACCAAAAAACAATTATTAAAGTTTTTCGGTATTATCAGTTTTTGTCAGACCTGATATTGAATAGATTGGAGAAAAATCCTAAAATTTCGTTCCCTTCAGCTTTCGGGGGCTGCGTGTTGATACTTTGCATAACATCCGTTTCCGCGTCGTAGTTTTCGCTCCAGATATTGGAGGATTTTTGTACAGTTTCCATGTTTTGTGAGGAAAGAAGCTGCATGTCCTGAGGTATGTAGGCGCCTCTTGTCTTGCTTACGTAGTTGTAGCGTGCAAAAGGATTGTAATAGTTCGCCGGATTTATCATATTCATATTGCTCATACTTTTTTTATAATGAGGATTTTTTCAGAGTCAAAAAATGGGTTAAAAAAGTTAATAAAAGTTAACATTACAAAAAGGCCAAAAGGCTGCGCTGTGGTATAATCGGGTTATGGGAGTAAATGAATTATCAAAAAGCTATTTAAAGGATTTTTGTGTCTATCTTGAAGTTGAGAGGAATTTTTCGCAACACACAATCCGCGCATACAATTCAGACATCCTCGCGTACCTTATCTGGCTCGGCGAAACGCCCGCAGCGAGCGTAAATCACGCAAAAGTCAAAGAATATCTTCTTTTTATCCAAAAATTCAACTACTCTAAAACCACGCTTTCCAGAAAAATCTCCGCAATACGCACTTTTTACCGGTATTTGTACAGAGAACGGGTCGTGGAAAGCAACCCGATTAACAGCATTCATTCGCCGAAAAAGTCAAAAAGCCTGCCGAAATTCTTATCCGGCGGGGAAATTGAACAGATTTTGAACAATATAAAAATCGACACGCCGGCAGGTTACAGAAACAGGGCGATTCTGGAGCTTTTATACGCTACGGGCATGCGCGTTTCCGAGCTGAGCAATTTAAATTTTGAGAATCTGAACCTTGAAGAAAACGAAATAACGGTTTTTGGCAAAGGCAGCAAAGAAAGAATTGTGCTGGTTTCTAACAGGGCGAAAGATTTTCTTGAAAAATATATAAAATTCGCAAGAAACATGGTCACAGAACGCCCCGGCGAGCTAAAATCCGACGGCACAAGCCCTGTTTTTATAAACAAAACCGGTTTCAGGCTCCAGCCGCAGACTATCAGAATGGTTTTAAAGGAAATTGTCCACAAAATCGAGCTTCCAAAGGTTGTGACACCGCACGTTTTTCGTCACAGTTTTGCAACGAAATTGCTTGAAAAAGGTGCGGATTTACGCGTTGTGCAGGAGCTTCTGGGGCATGCAAGCATCAGCAACACACAGATTTACACCCACGTATCGACAGAACGGTTGAAAATGGTGTATGATAAAACACATCCGAGGGCGTAAAACCCCGAATTTGAGAGAGGTATTCATATGTATGACGTAATTACTATCGGAAGCGCAACAATTGACGCTTTTATTGAATGTGACGATGCAAATATCGTTTCCGTGAACACAAAAAACTGCCAAAACGAGTTTATGGCGTACCCGTACGGCGCAAAGATGGAAATTAACGGTTTTAAAACGGCTGTGGGCGGCGGAGGGCTGAATGCGGCCTCAAATTTCGCAAATCTCGGGTTCGATACCTCGGCAATCTTCAAAATCGGCGAAGATTTTCAGGCAAAAAATATTCTTTCAAAAATGGAGCAGGCGGGAGTAGATATTTCCAACGTAATTGTCAGCGAAGACGAATCCTCGGGTTTTTCCATTATTCTTGTAAGTTTTGAAGGCAACAGAACCGTTCTTGCGCACCGCGGCACAAACGGCACAATCAGAGAAGCAGAAATTGATTTTGAGGCAATCAAAAACGCAAAATGGCTTTACATTGCGCCTTTGAACGGCGAATCCGGTCAGGTTCTGGACGTTATTTCAAGGTTTGCGGAAGAAAACAACGTAAACACAACCATAAATCCTGGTTCCTCAAGCCTTAAGCAGGGGATGAAGTACTTCAAAAACATCTTTAAAACCGCCGAAGTCGTTGTTATGAACAAAGAAGAAGCCTCAATGGTCACAAAAATCGAAGTTCGCCCCGACACAAAGTCAGAAAAGTTCTCGGACGAAATAATCCACCCCGATATTGTCAAAATGCTTGACGAATTAAAAGGAATGGGCGCAAAAATCGTCATAATTACGGACGGCAAAAACGGCGTATATGCTTTTGACGGCAAAAAATATTACAGATGTCCGGAATTCCCCGCAAAAGTCGTAAGCACGCTCGGAGCAGGCGATGCACTTTCTTCTACGTTCACCGCAGCGCTGGAATACACAAACTGGAACATCGAAAAATCACTTATGCTTGCCTCTGTAAATGCGGCGTCGGTTGTTTCGCATTTTGGCGCGCAGGAAGGATTTTTGAAGTTTGAAGACATGGAAAGAAAGCTCAAAGAACACCCCTGCTTTATGGTTGATGTTCTGGAATGCAGGTAAGACGCCTTAAAACGGTTTATTTAATAATAACAGCGTCCTCTCTAAGCTGAATCACAAACTTTGCGCCTGCTGGTATTGAAATTGAGCCGCCTTTTGTGAAAAGTGCAATAACAGGCGAGGAAACAACATTAGCGCCGTAAACAACCAGCCCCGCAGCGGTCGGAAATGGCGCAATTACAAGGTTTATGCCGCCTTTTTTTGCAAATTTACAGGAACTTTTCCACATTTTTTTGAGATATTTGCTCCCGAAAGTTGTGGAATTCCACATGTTTTGAAGATATTTGCGTTTTCCTTTTATGTTGTTCAGAAAGATTTTTTTGTCGTTTGCGACGCTGATTTTTGCGTCAATTTCGTAAATTGCGCCTTTATAGACCATTTCGTCGACCTTAATAACTATCAAACCGCCGTTTCCGCTGATATAAGGCTGATGGGAATCAACAATTCTGCCTTTAAAAACAGTTCCTGACGGGATTGTTATGTATGTAAACGTTTCAGGCGCTGTGCTGACAAAACTTACTCTTGAACCGGGTTTTGTCTTGTCGGAAATGGCATTTTGGAGCTTTACCCTGAATTTTTTGCCTTTTTTGAGCACAGCAGTGGATTTTACGCTATTTTGCGCAGGGGTATTCGTAGTTGTGACCTTAGCCGGAACCGTGACAGGAGACGGATTTTCAGGTTTAGCAGGCAAAGCCGCCGGTGACTCTGCGGGCGACGGGCTAAAAGCGTCAATCGTCGTATCAAAAGGGTCAACCTCGCTCGGAAGCGCCGGAAGCAGGTCGCTTTCTATTTTTTTTGTGTTGTATTTTGCCCTGATTGCGCTGTCTATCGAATCATCGACAAAATCATCACAAAAAACAGCCCCCGGGAAAAAAACCGCGGCAGCAAATGACAGCAATAAAATTTTCTTTAATTTTAATTCCATAATGTGCCTAATCAACAGGTTTTGCAGTCGAATCAATCAAATATTTCTCCAGCCCCGATTTAATTGAAACTGCGGCTTTCTGCCTGAAGTTTTCATCCAGCATAAGCATATATTCGGTCGGGTGAATCATATACGCAACCTCCAGAAGCACGCATAACGGCATTGTCGGGCGCGTGAGCACAAAGCTGGAGCGGTTAAAACCGTCATTTGTCGTGCCCAAATCCGCAATCAGCCTTTCCTGCAAGGTTTTTGCGAGCAGTTTTGCCTCGTTATTGTAATAAAATACCGAAGTTCCGTGTTTTTTGTAAGGGTCAGCACCGTCAGGGAGCGCGTTTGCATGCAAACTTATAAGAACCAGCGCATCAGCGTCTTTTGCCATTTTCGGGCGTTCATAAAGCGGGGTATTTGTGTCATCAGTGCGTGTCATAACGACCTGTGCACCTGATTTTTCAAGCTCCTGCTTCAATCTGCGGGCAACATCAAGGTTAATTTCCTTTTCTTTAACGCCTGTAGGCCCGACAGCGCCGGAATCACACCCGCCATGCCCGGGGTCAATCCCTATCACAATCCCTTTCAGCGGAGATTTTTCGTCAATTTTGGGTTCTTTTCTGATTTTCAAAACGAGATTTTTTCCATCGTAATAACAATCATAGCCCCATAATTTCTGGTTAAGTTCAATAAAATATTTAGAAATTTCTCCGGTTTGCGCAGTTGCAATCGCGAGATTTTTTATTGCGGTCATGGGTTTGAAGATTTTGCTGTCAGCAGCATTGTTTTTGACGCCGAAAATCTCCAGTTCAAGCCCGCCCTCCACTTCTTTCACGGAAAACGGAGCTTTTATGTCAAGTGAGGACTTTATGTACTCGTAATTTTTATCCTCGCTCAAAACAACGTCGCAAACCGTGGCGTGAAGCTTTTCATTTATTAAAGAATGGTTGATAACCTTTGATTCCGCGACCCATGCAGTTTTATCAGGGCTCAGGACAACTCTGTACCAGCTTCCTTTTTTACCGTTAATCATCAAAACCGTATCTTTGTCCAGATGCGTTATTCTGGCGCCATTTTCGTCCGGACAGGCTCTTAGCGGAGTGTTGTCGCACAAAACGATTGCATAAATATACTCATTTTCCGCGAATTCTTCAAGCGGAGGCTCCTGTTTTACGGTTTGGGATTTCGGGGGCTTTGTTATTGAATATTTTACCGAAGTTTTTTCACTTCCGGTAGTTGATTCAAGCACAAAATCATTTTCTCCGTCATGCAGGGTCACAACCTCAACAAACGAGCCGTTTTCCCAGACTTTTACGGGCTTGCTGTTGATTGTGAGCGTTGAACCTGCCGTAGTGCTTCCCACAAAAAACGTCGAGGAAGCATTCACGCTTACCGTCGGGTTTTTAGGGTAAACGACCTCGAGTGCTTCGCACTGAACTCCCGTTATTACCATTGCTGCGGCCGAAAAAATTAGTTTGCTTAAGTTCTTCATTGTAAAAATTATCTCAAATTTCACATTTTTTTGCAAATTTTATGTAATATAAATTATAAGATTGACAAAAAAATTTTATCAGGGATTTTATAACATCAGATAGACAAAAGGGGAAACTATGCTGACAAAAATTTCATACACACCGGCATACTACAAAGCAAACAAGAATTTTCAGGCCGAAAAAAGCATAAGCACTAACAAAACCGCTCAGGTAAGTTTCGGAATGCTGCCGGCAAAAGCCATCTCGAAAAATAACGTAGAACTTCTGGAAAAAATCGCCCAAAAACTTAAACAGGGCCCTGACGGAGTCTATACAAAAACAATAAACAACAAAACTATTACACTAAACCGTTTTCCGAAAAGCTCCGGAGAAATTAGGATAAAAGAAAAAAACGGTTCCGAGTTAAAAATTAATAATATTTTTTATGGAGAAGCCCTGAATCTGGAATATCTGGAAAAAACTAAAAAACCTTCAATAACTTCCATGCGCCTCGCTTACGGCAAAGACGGAAAGGGCTACGAGTTTGAACCCGGTGAAATATTGAGGTACAAAAGCCAATACCCGCAAAAAGGAATGACGCTCAATGTTGAACGCACCTATTGCGACCGCTCTGTTGTGAACACATATTTCAACGAAGAAAGATTAAATAAACTTAACGGTATATTAAAAAGAATTCTTCCCGATGCGCTCCTTTAGCCAATCTGGTTCAAATATTCTATAACTTTTTCGGCTACGGCAATTGCAGAGGCCGGATTTTGTCCGGTAATCAGGTTATCATCAACAATAACATGCTCTGCCCAGGGTTTGAGCTGGGTAAATTCAGCTCCCAGCTGTTCAAGGCGTGATTGCAGCAAAAACGGAACGAGTTCGGTTCTTTTTACAATGTTTTCTTCCTCATTTGTAAAAGAAGTTACCCTTTTGTTTTTAACAATCGGCTCACCATCGGTTCTTTTTGCGCCAAGAAGCCCCGCAGGCCCGTGACAAACCGCGCTGGTTGCTTTTCCGGTATTGTAAAAATGGCCTGTGACTTCGGCAACAAGTTCGTTTTCCGCAATATCAAACATCGGCCCATGCCCGCCAGGGAAAAAGATTGCGTCAAAATTTTTGTAATCAACTTCCTCAAGTTTTTTTGTATTTTCAAGGAATTTTGCAGCTTCATCCCATTCCATCGGGTTTGAGCAGGAAAGGCTGCCCTCATCAATCGGTGCTTTGCCGCCTTTTATGCTGGCTACGGTAATTTCATAGCCCGTATCTCTAAAAATCAAAAAAGGAACGGCAAATTCTTCAAGCCACACGCCCGTTTGCGTTCCATCAGCGAGTTTGTCAGCATTCGTAACAACAATAAGCACCTTTTTAGTCATATTTTTTCCTTTTTTAGTTCTGTAATTGTACTTATTCTCGCCAAATTTGAAAAATCACGCATTCCCCGACTGTATAAAAAAATAATGCGACTTTAAAAAGCCGCATAAGTCAAGAAAGGAATGGTTAGACTATTAATAATTAAATTATGCAGATTTTTTCCATGCGGTGCAAATTGCTAAACAAAACTTAATAAATATGCTAAAATATTGTTAATAAAGGAGAAAGTATGAAAATCGGAATTTACGGACTGGGGCTAATCGGGGGCTCACTTTTAAAAGCGCTGCACGGCTATGAAAAAATCGCGGTAACAGGAAACGACAGCACAATTGAAGCTGCAAAACCTTATGCTGTCGAGGTCACAAAAGACCCGAACAGGCTTAAAGAATGCGCTCTTGTGTTCGTTTGCACTCCGATGAACAAAACGCTTGAAATTCTTGACAGGCTTGAAAATATTGTTTCTGCGGACACGATTGTTGCAGATGTTGCAAGCCTGAAAGGGTTTGTTATGGAGAAAAAACGGCCGTACAAGTTTATTGGAACCCATCCCATGGCAGGAACGGAGCACACGGGCTTTGAGCATTCGTTTAAGGAGTTGTTTGAGGGGGCAAAATGGGTTATTACGCCCTCAGAGGAAACAACGCCGGAGGATTTGAACAAAATCGAGACCATAATTAAATCCGTATGGGCTCATCCGGTAATAATGGACGCAAAAACGCATGACAGGGCAGCAGCGTTGATTAGCCACATGCCAATGCTGGTTTCGCAGGCTTTAATGCTCTCAGTTCAGGAAAATAATGACGCAAAACTCCTCGCAGCGAGCGGTTTTCGGGATATGACGCGGCTTGCGATGTCAAACACTGAAATGGCTGCGGATATGGTCTCTTTGAACAGGGAAAATATTGAAGAATCGCTCGGACTGCTTTCGGCCTCGATTATGCAGCTTCTGGGGAGTGATTACAAGGGAAAAATTGAAGAAATTGCGCAAAAAAGGCGCGCAATGTATGACGAGAGCGGGAAGAATATTTTGTAACCGGCCAATTTTGAGGTTTTAAAGTGGTTTGGGCCGCTCCCCATCCGCATTCGTTCGCAATACTGACGTATTTCTACGACTGCTCCCTCCCTGGGTTGGGGAAAGAGGTAAATTCAAGGATTGCTTAATTGGAGGGAGGGAAAAAGCGCGCCGTCATGCTGAACTTGTTTCAGCATCGCCAGATTGAAGTAAATAAGCCAAAATCTCGCCGCCGGAAACGTGATTTTCGTGCCCTTGCGACCCTGAAACAAGTTCAGGGTGACAAAAAATTGTAGGGTGGGAAAAGTGAAACGGTTCCCACCGCAAGATTGTGAAAAATGGGAATTTTTTATTTTTTAATATAGCTTGGGGTCGCTCCCTTTCCGCATTCGTATGAAATACTGACGTATTTCTACGACTGCTCCCTCCCCGGGTTGGAAAAAGGTTTTTGGGGTGTATTGTTGCTCAATATTATTTTGTAATATAATTAATTTGAAATATTGCCCGCTTTGCAGGTGATTTTGATAAAAATTCATAAAAAAAGACGTTTGAAGAAAAAGGATTTAATAATAATGAGCAAATATTTACTGGAAATCGGAACGGAAGAGCTGCCTTACAAGTTTATTGACGCAGGTCAGGAACAGCTGAAAGCAGCGTTTGAAAAACTGCTGAAAGAAAACGAAATCGGGTTTTCAAGCGTAAAAACCTACGGCACTCCGCGAAGATTGACAGTAATTATAGACGGTTTGAACGAAAAACAGCCGGATACGGTTAAAACGGTCAGAGGGCCGATTGCGAATATTGCATTCGATGAAAACGGAAACCTCACGCAGGCAGGATTGGGGTTTGCTCGCAAAAACGGCGTTGAACCGTCCGCCTTGTACAAAGAAGATAACTATGTCCATGCCAAAATCGAGAAAAAAGGCAAACTCACCAGAGATGTTCTCGCTGAAAACATTGAAAACCTCGTTTTGAAAATGCAGGGGCCTTATTTTATGAGATGGGCCGGGCTGGATGTGAAATTCCAAAGGCCTGTCAGATGGGTTGTTTCGCTTTTTGATAATGATGAGTTGAAAATAAAGATTGCTGATGTTGAATCCTCAAGATTCTCGCGCGGACATAGGTTTGCGTCTTCAAAAGTCGAAATCAAAAACCCTGACAACTACGAAAATGCGCTTTTTGACGCAAAAGTAATTGTTGACGGCGAAAAAAGAAAAGAAAAAATCATTTCTTCAGCAAAAGCCGAAGCGGAAAAAATCGGCGCGCAGGTCGTTCTTGACGAAGAACTTGTGAAAGAAGTTACAAATATCACGGAATGGCCGGTTCCGGTTGTGTGCAATTTTGACAAAAACTACCTGAACGTGCCGGAAAAAGTGACCGTAACCGTTATGGCCACTCACCAGCGCTATTTCCCGCTTTACAAAGACGGAAAATTGATAAACAGCTTTATTACAACAACAAATTTCCTCGGAAACGATTTTGAAAACATAAAAGCCGGAAATGAAAGGGTTGTTAAGGCAAGACTTGATGACGCGGTGTTTTTCTTCAATGAAGATACGAAAAAACCGTTTGAAAGCAACCTTGAGGGCTTAAAAGGGGTCACTTTCCAAAAAGGAATGGGCTCAATGTACGATAAAACCTACAGAATCCTTGAACTTTCAAAATACATCGCAAAAGAGCTCGGAAAAGAGTCAAAAACCATCGAAAGAACCGCACTTTTGTGCAAAGCCGACCTTGTTACGAGCCTTGTGTTTGAATTTACTGAATTACAGGGATTTATCGGCTCGGATTATGCGTTCAATTCTGGCGAAGCGCCTCAGGTTGTTGAGGGCATAAAAGAACATTATTACCCGCTGGGCGCGGATTCTGAGCTTGCAGAGTCAATTGAGGGGCAGATTGTCGGACTTGCAGACAAAATCGACACAATTTGCGCTGTTTTTGCAGAGGGCAAAAAACCAACCGGCTCTGCTGACCCGCTTGGCGTCCGCCGCGCAACGCTCGGGATTTTGAAAACCATTATTCAAAAGGATTTGAAAGTAAATCTTACAGAATTGATTAAAAAATCGATTTCTATTTTGCCCGTAAAAGTTGAGGCTCCGCAAAAGCTTTACGAAGAAGTAAAAAACTTCTTTGAGCAGCGTTTATCAATTTATTACAATGACAAATATTCGCATGACGTTGTTGAGGCTTGCCTGTCGAACAAAGATGCGCTTTCTGATTTGGGCGATTTTGCCCTGCGGCTTGAAGTCGTTGAAAAAATCAAAAAACTGCCCGAATTCGCTCCCGTAAACGAAGCCGCCAACAGGATAATCCGTATAGCCAGGGCAGATTCAAATTCACCTGATAAGGCATTGTTTAATAGCCCGTTTGAAACGCAGCTTATGGAATGTATAACTTCGATTAATGCTGATAACCTTGAATATGAAAAATTATTCGGAGAACTCACAAAAGCAGTGCCCGTGATTAATGAATTCTTTGATAACGTGCTCGTTATGGACAAAGATGAAAAAATCAAGGAAAATCGATTAAAACTCCTTGCTCTGGCAAAAGAAAAATTCGAAAAACTGGCTGATTTCTCCAAAATAAACGGTTAAAAATCCTGCGCAGCAGGTCAAAAACACGATTATGGATAACATCAGGCTTTATACAGGAGTTTTGCTGTTTCTGTGTATGTTTTCGCTTGCCGATTTTGAGAGCATCGGCAAATTCCTCACAGAACGCAAGATTGTACAAAAATATAAAAACTCGGAGAAAATGCTCGGGTTCGGGGTTTTGCAGTACGAAAACGGCGTTTATGTAGTTGATGTGCTGGACTTTACACCTGCAAAACTTGCGGGAATTGAAGAAATGGATAAAATTCTTGCTGTTGACGGCGAAAAAATCGATACAATTGAAGATTTTAAGGAGAAAATTGACCTTTTTCACAAAAATCAGGCGCTGAATCTCCTTGTTTACAGAAAAAGCTCCGGGCAGGACGTGAATATTTCAATTAAACCCGTAATTCTAATTCCACAGGATTAGATTTAGCAAAAACCGATTAATTCTTTGTAACTAGAACTTAACGATTAACAAAACCTGAAAACACCGGCTGCAAAGGTATTCTCAGGGCTATAAAATTTTAGTTGATTTTGTGCTATGTTATTGTTATAAAGGGAACGATATAGATTAGGATAGTAATATCAAAGGAGAATTATGGGATTACCAAAAGTAGCATATTTTTCAATGGAAATAGCAATGGACCAGTCTTTGAGTACTTATTCCGGCGGTCTTGGATTTCTTGCGGGCTCTCACATGCAGTCTGCGGGCTATCTTCAATTGCCTATTGTCGGCGTAACTATGCTTTGGTCTTATGGCTATTATAATCAGAGAATTAACGAAGAGGGAAATGTTGATGTAGCTTACATCAGAAAACATTATGACTTTTTGCAAAGCGTTGACGCTTCCGTTACTGTTGACATTTTTGGCGAAAAAGTTGTTGTAAAGGCGTTCAGAGTTGACCCCAGCCTCTTCGGAACATGCCCTGTATACCTTTTAACAACAGATGTTGAAGAAAACTCTGAATGGGCACGTTCGATTTCCCATAAACTCTATGACGGAAACGAAAAAATAAGAATTGCACAGGAAACTGTCCTCGGTGTAGGCGGTGTAAGACTTTTACAGGCTATAAAATACGATTTTGACTGTGTTCACATGAACGAAGGTCATGCTCTTCCTGCTGCATTTGAACTTTTAAGACAATACAACGGCGATCTCGATCAGGTTAAAAGAAAAGTTGTATTCACAACCCACACACCTGTTGCCGCGGGCAACGAAGTTCACTGGGTTGACACACTTCTTGAGGGCGGCTTCTTCGCAGGCTGCTCAAGAGAACGCGCTGTTGAGCTCGGCGGTGAGCACTTCTCATTAACAGTTGCAGCTTTAAGAATGAGCCGCATTGCAAACGCAGTTTCTCAGCTTCACGGCCTTGTTGCAAACAAAATGTGGTCATGGGTTGAAGGCAGATGCCCGATTAGAGCGATAACCAACGCTGTAAACCTCCACTACTGGCAGGATGAGAGAATTGCAAAAGCCCAAACGCTTGAAGATTTGCTCAATGCAAAAATCGAGATGAAAAAAGAAGTTTTCAGCTATATTGCAAACACTACGGGTAAAAGATTCGACCCCAATGTTTTGACAATCACATGGGCAAGAAGATTCGCCGATTACAAACGTGCCTGGCTTATTTTCATGGATATGGACAGAATCCTCAAGCTTTTGAACGCAGACAAAGTTCAATTGATTTTTGCAGGCAAATTCCATCCGGATGACGCAATGGGACGTGAAATGTTCAACAACATTCTTCACAAATCCTACAATATCAAAAACGTTGCAGTTCTTGCCGGTTATGAGCTTGAATTGAGCGCAAAACTGAAAAGAGCTACCGATGTATGGCTTAACACGCCTATCAGACCGCTCGAAGCTTCAGGAACTTCAGGCATGTCAGCAAACATGAACGGTGCTCTTCACCTTTCTATTTATGACGGATGGACAGTTGAGGGAACTTTCCCGGGAATCAACGGCTACACGGTTGAATATCCCGGCCTTGACGATGATATTCCGTGGGAAGAAAGACACTGGAAAGACCATGATTGCATTATGGACATCATTGAAAACCAGATTATTCCAACTTACTACGATAACAAGCTCGAATGGGCAAGAATGATGAGACAGGCTGTCAGAACATCAGAAGCTTACTTCAACTCTGACAGAATGGTTATTGAATACTTCAACAGGATATACAAACCGATTGCTCACGAAAGTGCAAAAGAAGGCGGCTTGAATCCTGACGCTTCAATGACTTCTGACCCGTCAATCAATGACCAGCCGAATATGGACGCTTGGACTTATTCAAATATCAAGTAGTTTATTGATGGTTTTATTAAATAATAGAAAAGAGGGCTTATTTAGTCCTCTTTTTTGTTTTTGATTGTGCTGGGTGTAAATAATTCACGCAGGCGCCCCCCTCCCCAAGGAGAGTGAAACAAAAATTCAAGAAAATGGTTGGAATCTTATTTGGAGTGACTATGGGGAAGGGCACAAGAAGCCATTTAAAATAACATTCAACAATATTTGCCCGGAGGAATCGGAACGGAAAATAAGATTCCAACCATTTTCGCCACACACCCACCCCCACCCCAAAAACATAACAAAAATTAAAATTTGAAACTCATATTTTCTTATGAAATAATATGGACAAAAGAGTATCGAAACATGAATGACAAAATAATTATAAAAGGCGCAAACCAGCATAATTTAAGAAATGTTGACTTAGAACTACCGAAAAATGAACTCATTGTTTTTACAGGCGTTTCAGGCTCCGGAAAAAGTTCGCTCGCTTTTGACACGATTTTTGCAGAGGGCCAAAGGCGCTATGTTGAAAGCCTATCGACCTATGCCCGCCAATTCTTAGGGCAAATGGACAAACCCGATGTCGAGTCCATTGAGGGGCTTTCTCCGGCTATTTCAATCGACCAGAAATCAACTTCAAACAACCCGCGCTCAACAGTCGGCACAGTAACGGAAATCTATGACTATTTAAGGCTGCTTTTCGCCAGAATCGGCGTTCCGCACTGCCCTGAATGCGGCGACCCGATTAAACCGCAATCCATTGACGAAATCGTCGATAAAATAATGAAACTCCCCGAAGGCACAAAAATCCAGATTATTGCCCCTGTTGTGAGAGGCAAAAAAGGCGAATTTGTTTCATTGATAAACGAACTGAAACAGGACGGATTCGTCAGGGTAAGAATTGACAATGAAATTTACAACCTCGACGAAATCGACATCAAAGATATAGAACTTAAAAAGACGCACAAACACAATATCGACGTTATTGTAGATAGAATCGTCGTAAAAGAAAGCGCAAAGTCCAGAATAGCAGATTCTGCACAAACTGCGCTACAAAGAGCAAACGGGCTGATGTCAGTGGATGTTGTAGGGCAAAAAGAAATGATTTTCAGCGAAAAACTCGCCTGCCCGAAATGCGGCTTGAGCTTTGAAGAACTTGCACCGCGAATTTTCAGTTTTAACAGCCCGTACGGAGCCTGCCCGAAATGTTCGGGGCTGGGCGCGGATTTTGTGATTGACCCGAACCTTGTTGTTCCTGACCGCAGAAAATCCCTGAAACAGGGCGCAATTTACCCCTGGAGCAAAACCTCAACATCCTACTATGTCGACCTTTTAGGCTCTGTTGCCGCTCATTACGGGATAAATATGGACGCTCCGTTTGAAGAATTGAGCGAAGAGCAAAGAAAAATCATTCTCTACGGCTCGGGCAGCGATTTGTTGGACATACGCGTAAAAGAATTCGGCACACATCGCTACAAAACCAGAAAAATGCGGTTTTGCGGGGTAATTCCGTTCCTTGAAAAAAGATACAACGATTCCTCCGGCGAATACTGGCGCGAAGAAATTCAAAAGTACATGGTTACAACCCCCTGCCCTGAATGCAAAGGCGCCAGATTGAAACCATTTGCTTTAGCCGTGACAGTCAGGGGAAAAAACATCTTTGAGGTGTGCAATATGCCCATTTCAGAGAGTTTTGAGTTCTTTTCATCGCTTTTTCTCGAACTTTCTGATTTTGAAATGGAAATTGCAAAACAGATTCTCGAAGAAATCAGAGCAAGGCTAAAATTCCTTATTGACGTGGGTTTGGGATACTTAGATTTGAGCAGAATGGCTGGAACATTATCCGGCGGCGAAGCCCAGAGAATCAGGCTTGCGACGCAGATAGGAAGCGGGCTTTCAGGCGTTTTATACGTTCTTGACGAGCCATCAATCGGACTTCACCAGCGCGACAATGACAAATTAATCAAAACTCTGCTAAATATGCGCAATCTGGGCAATACACTCATCGTAGTCGAGCACGACGAGGACACAATGCGCAATGCTGATTATATCGTGGACATCGGCCCGAGAGCAGGCGTTCATGGCGGCAGAATTGTGGCAAAAGGCACGCTTGAAGACATAAAAAAATCAAAAGAATCCATAACCGGCAAGTATTTGAGCGGCGAAAAGGTTATTCCCGTGCCCCAAAAGCGCAGAGAAGGCAACGGAAACTTCCTGCAAATCAAAAATGCACACCTCAACAACCTGAAAAACATCTCACTTGATATTCCGCTTGGCAAAGTTGTTGCGATTACAGGCGTGTCAGGCTCGGGAAAATCGTCTTTGATGATTGATTTGATAAGAGAATATGCGCTGCATGAATTAAGGGGCAACAAGCCCAAACCGCAGGGCGTTGATGAGATTTCGGGGTTTGAAAATATCGACAAAATCATTGATATTGACCAATCCCCCATCGGCAGAACCCCGCGCTCCAATCCTGCAACCTACACAGACGTATTCAGCCACATTCGTGACCTTTACGCAAAAACAAATGAGTCAAAAATGCGCGGATATCAGCCCGGAAGGTTCAGTTTTAACGTAAGAGGCGGACGCTGTGAGGCTTGCAAGGGCGATGGCGTAATAAAAATCGAAATGAACTTTTTATCGGACGTTTATGTAAAATGCGACGTCTGCAAAGGCAAGCGCTACAACAGAGAAACCCTTGAAGTCAAATACAAAGGCGCAACAATCTCCGATGTGCTTGATATGACCGTTGCAGAAGCATACGTTTTCTTTGAAAACATCCCGAAAATCAAATCAAGGCTAAAAACCCTTTATGACGTAGGTTTGGGCTACATAAAGCTCGGTCAGAGCGCCACAACCCTTTCCGGCGGCGAAGCCCAGAGAATAAAACTCGCCTCCGAGCTCAACAAAAAGGCAACAGGGCGCACTTTATACCTTTTGGACGAGCCGTCGGTCGGTTTGCACTGGTATGACCTTGACAAGCTTATTAAAATCATCAACAAGCTTGCTGATTCCGGAAATACGATTCTGATTATTGAACACAATCTCGATTTAATCAAAATTGCCGACCATATTATCGACCTTGGCCCCGAGGGCGGAAATGCAGGCGGACAGGTTGTTTTTCAGGGCACTCCCGAAGAAATAATCAAATGTCCCGATTCATACACCGGTCAGTATTTAAAAGGAATGTTAAATTAACCCCGAAAACCATCATCAGGAGCCGAAATGAGAAGAAAAGCCGTCGGAATATTAAATGGAGCCATTGCAGCTGCAAGCTACGGGACAAATCCGCTTTTTGCGCTGCCTTTATTTGCTGCGGGGGTGGGAGTGAACTCCGTACTTTTTTACAGATACGCGATTGCTGTTGTGATTTACGGAATCTGGTTGAAATTCGTGAAAAAAGTTTCCTTAAAAATAACTCAAAAAGAGTTTTTTCCGATTTTCTTTTTGTCAATGCTTTTTTCGTTTTCATCTTTGACGCTTTTTCAGGCTTTTAAGTACATTGCGGCCGGAATTGCCTGCACGATTTTGTTTATTTATCCCGTCATTGTTGCAATCATAATGGCGATATTTTTCAAAGAAAAAATAACAAAAACCGTTATAAGCGCGATTTTGCTTACATCTTTTGGAATTGTACTTCTTTACAACGGAAAGGACGGCGTCACGCTTAATCTTCAAGGGGTTTTGCTTGTGCTTTCGTCCGCGCTTTTGTATGCACTTTATATTGTTGGCGTCAAGAACATAAAGCCTGTAAAACACATAAAACCGGACAAATTGAGCTTTTACATAATGTTTTTCGGGCTTTCCGTTTACATTTACAACCTCAAGTCATTCACAAATCTTCAGGTTCCGGAAAATCCGCTTTTATGGCTTTTTGCAATTGCTCTGGCGGTTTTCCCGACCATTATTTCGCTCGAAACAATCACCGTATCAATAAAACTCGTAGGTTCTACCATAACAGCCATTCTCGGCGCCCTTGAGCCTTTGACAGCTATATTTTTCGGCGTGGTTTTCTTTCATGAGGAGCTTACGCCAAGGATAATTGCAGGGGTTGCCCTGATTTTGGCGGGAGTAATTTTAATAGTTCTTCGCAAAACTCACAAAACTTCGCACGCAGCCGCGCAAAAAACCGGTTTTTAGTGCGTAATCAGCTTTAAACCGACAATTCCGCTGACAATAAACCCGATACAAACAAGCCTTAATATCGTAACAGGTTCTTTAAATAAAATTATTCCGAAAACAACGGTTCCGATGGTTCCTATACCCGTCCAGATTGCGTATGCAGTGCCCAGAGGCAATTGTTTCAGCGCAAGTGCCAGAAAATAAAAGCTAAAAATCATGCACGCAACTGTGAAGATTGCCGGTGTGAGTTTTGTGAATCCATGTGAAAATTTTAGCCCAACAGCCCAGCTAATTTCCAGCAGGCCGGCGATAAACAAGAAAATCCAGTGCATTTTGTTCTCCTTTCATTGCTAAAAAGCCAGAGAGAAATCTTTTACAATTTCTCCCTGGCTTTTATCCTTCCGTGTACTTTTAAAACTTAAAAGCGTTTTCTCTCGGACCAGTCCAAATCTATTGCGGAACCCTAGAAAACTTTTTTTATTCAATTTAAAAATATAATAAGTTAAAATTTATAATTCTGCAACAGGGCGCTAAATAGCATCTGTATTTTCGGGCAATTTTTGCACAGGGAGCGTTTTAAAGGTATTATTTTCAGGAACAACAATCCCCTTTTCAGGGTGAGCAAGGTCATATTTTCGCTGGTGTTCAATAAGCATTTGCTCAATTTCGGTATAACCCTTGTTATGAGCGGTTTTTACATAAGGCCGTCTGAAAAACATCCGCTCTCTTTTTATATTTAGATTCGGGTCTTTGAGCATTTCCCTCACGACCTCAGTATAGCCATATTTTACAGCAAGATAAAGAGCGCTGTAGCCGCCCATTTTTTCAGTTTTGGGATTAGCGCCATGTTCAAGCAGCAAAAGTGCGATATCCGGTCTTTTATAGCTCAAAGCATACACCAGCGGGCTCAACCCGCAATAAGTCTGGTCCAAATCGACTTTCCCTGCCTCAACAAACAGTTTTACGGTTTCATAATCCTTTTTATTAATAAGGTAATACATAAACTGCTGATGGCTGCTTGCGGTCAACAGCCTTTCTGCGAGCTTATCCGAAGCTTCATCCGGAGAAAGTGCTTTCGCCGGCGAAATAAAAGCCGTTAGAATGACTAAAACAACCAAAAAATTTTTCAATAGTTCAAAATGACGCATAAAACCCTATAAAAAAATTTGCGTCACCCGCGATTCGAACGCGGGACCTATCCCTTAAAAGGGGAGTGCTCTACCTGCTGAGCTAGTGACGCAAATTTTTATTAAATTTTCAAGTCCTTTGGCTCAGCAGGTAGATTTTAATCTAACTTGCTCGGCTGTCGCCTCGCCGGGCTGAGCTAGTGACGCAAATTTTATTAAATTTTCAATTTTTTACTGCCAAAACCAACTATTTTTAAAATCTATCAGTTCCGACTGCTTATATAACATAGCAAGAACATACTTTTACGTCAATAATCTTTTTTAAATTATTTTGTAAAGATTGTCTGCTCTCTGTCAGGCCCGACGCTAATAATCGAAATCGGCACGCCCATAAGCGATTCCAGACGTTTGAGATATTTTTTTGCATTCTCAGGAAGCTCTTCATAAGTTCTGATTTTTGAAATATCTGTCATCCAGCCGGCATGGGTTTCGTAAACGGGCTCTAAAAATTTATGAAGATTTACATTTGTCGGGTAGAATTCATAAATATCGCCGTTTCTTTTGTCTTTATATGCCGTACAAACTTTTATTTCCTCAAAAGTATCGAAAACATCCAGTTTTGTAACCGCCATTGAGGTAAGTCCGCTTACGAGCACGCCGTATTTCGCAACAACAGCGTCAAACCATCCGGTTCTTCTTGGTCTTCCGGTTGTTGTGCCGAATTCATGCCCGATATTTCTTATTTTTTCGCCGATTTCGTCGTTTAATTCGGTAACAAATGGCCCCTCGCCGACGCGTGTTATATATGCTTTTGAAACCCCGATAATTTCTTTTGAAACTGACGGCCCGAACCCGCTTCCGGTAAAAGCACCGCCCGCAACAGGGTTAGAACTCGTAACAAAAGGATAAGTTCCCCAGTCCACGTCGAGCATAATCCCCTGTGCACCCTCAAAAAGTATGGATTTTTTCTCTTTCAATATGTCATGAAAGAGCTTTTGCCAGTCATCGCAAACATAAGGACGAAGAATTTCAGCATATTTTTGGCAAATTTCAAGGATATTGTCCTTTGTATAGGTTTTCAGCCCGTAAATCTCCTTGAGTTCCTTGTTTTTCAAAGAAAGTATGTTCTCAAGCTTCATTTTGAGCCCGTCAATATCATATAAATCCTGAACTTTCAGCCCATGCCTTGAGATTTTGTCCGTATATGTGGGGCCAATGCCTTTTTTCGTTGTGCCGATTTTTGCTCCGGCGCCAGCCGTTGCCTCACTCTGGCCGTCAATATCTATATGATAAGGCATAGTAATCGAAGCAAGGGGCGAAATTTTCAAACCTGACAAATCAACATGCTCTTTTTTCAAATTTTCGATTTCTTCTTTCAAAACTTCGGGGTAAATCACGGTTCCCGCGCCAATAAAGCAAATTTTACCCTCATAAAGAATGCCCGAGGGTATCAAATGGAATTTAAACGTTTTATTATCCGCGACAACCGTATGACCCGCATTGCAGCCGCCCTGATAGCGAATAATTATATCAGCTTTCTGTGCAAGCAAATCAGTAATTTTAGCCTTGCCCTCATCACCCCATTGTGCACCGATAACAACCGTATTTTCCATTTAATTAATCCTTTTCACCTCTACTTTTTAATTATAGAACAAAAGGAACTGCTAAACTTCAGGAAGAAATGTAACGATATGTAACAAAAGTATATATTTTTGAAATAGTGAGGTTTGAATTTACGTTTATATAAATGTAAGAAGAAAAAAGGGCACATTATGGCATTCGCAATCGCACAATGTACACAAACCAATTTGCTGGCGACGAAGTCAGATCTTGAAATGGAGATGACCTTTCTAACTCAGGAACTCATGCAGCTGTCAATGCAATCTCAGGCTATTATAGAACAGCAATCCCAGGAGGGTCAGTACTATATGAGCCAGCACACTGATGAAGAGGGCGTTGTTGACACTGCGGCGATAGAATATGTAAACAGCGATGCCTTTAACAAAAAATATGACGCACTGCTGGCGGAAATTCAGGCAAAAGAACAAAAACTGCAGGTACGAAAACAGCAGATAGAACTAAAACAGCAGTCAATATCTGCACAAGAAGACAGCTGGCAGAAACTCGGAGACAAACACATCCAAAACGATTTCAAATACGGCAGTTAGCCTCCGAAAAGAAGAAAATAAAAAGCTCCACAGGTTATGTGGAGCTTTTTTAAGCTTATGAAAAACTTACTACTTTTTAGCAGCGAGTTTTTTGTCAACAGCTTCTTTGAATTTTTTACCAGCTGAGAAAGCAGGAACAGTTTTTGCTGCGATTTTGATTTCTTTACCTGTTTGAGGGTTGCGGCCTGTTCTAGCTGCTCTTTTTCTGGATTCGAATGTACCGAAGCCGACCAAAGTAACTTTTTGTCCTTTAGCAACAGTTTTTTCAACAGTTTCCATCCAGGCGTTGATAACGTCAGATGCTTCTTTTTGAGTAACTTTAGCTAATTTTGAAACTTCTTGTACTAATTCTTCTTTGTTCATAGTATTTAAACCCCTTTTCTAAAATGTACATTATTATTATATTTGAATCCTGAAGAATGGCAAGTGTTTTTTTTCATACAAACAGCTGTTTTTTTAATAGTTTGTTTAAAATCCGTTTTCTTCCTTTACAAAGAGGGAAAAAGTTTTTAAAATGTAATAAAGGACAAAGTATGGAAAAGAAATTCGGATTTTCGCTTGCAGAAGCGCTTATAACACTCCTCATAATTGCACTGATAACCGTATTATCCGCGCCTGTCATCACAAAAAAAGCAAGAAAACGTGAAGACACGAACATGTGGACGTTTGTAAAAAACAAAAACAAATATATTTATCCCACAAACAACAACGATATCATGCTCGGCTCAACAAAACAGCCAAAAGGCATTGTGGTAAACGGCGTTCTTGTTTTTAAGAACACTAAAGGCGAAACCATCGGCTGGATTGCAGAAGACGGAACAAATTCCTTTACCCTTGAAAATCAAGGCATGGCTTTGCCCTCAATTTCCGATGAGGATATGAAAAAGCTTGTTGAGCAGGTTCAAAAGAGCATTGACGTGAATAAACTCACCCAACAGGTGCAAAATGCCGGAAAAATTGCAGAAAAAACCGCCCCGAAGCCCGTTTCAGGCAATAATGAGCATGCTCAAAACAATAGCGTACAAAGCACCGATTTGAATATCGATATCAATGCGCTAATGAACACAATTAATCAGATAAACAATCAGCAGAGGTAATTAATTATGATAAAACCATGGAATGAATATTTTATAGAGATTGCAAAAACCTGCTCAACCCGCTCAAACTGCTTCAGAGCGAAAGTCGGCGCGGTAATTGTCGGCGAAGACAAAAAAATCAAAGCAACCGGCTACAATGGTACCCCGTCAAAAGTTATTTCCTGCTATGAGCTGGGAAAATGCTACAGAATGGAGAACAATATCCCATCCGGAACAATGTACGAAACCTGCCGCAGCATCCATGCCGAGCAAAACGCTATAATTCAGGCGGGTCAGGACAGATGCCAGAACGCAACAATGTATATTTACGGGCATGAATTTATCTGCATTCTTTGCAAAAGATTTATTGTTCAGGCCGGAATAAAAGATGTTTATCTTTTAAAAGATGAAAATTCGCACATGAAGCATATTTCTGTAGAAGAAATCCGAAAAGAGCTCAGCGAATCCTTTAAAGTGTAGAAAAAATCAGCTCTTTTATTTCAAAAAGTTCTTCCAGGCGTCCGGATTTAGTTACTGTTTCTATTTTTTCCAGAATCCGGGCGAGTTCGGGCTTTGCGGGCTCTTTTATTGCCTCAGGCAGCTCAATTTGCGAAGTATTTTTTACCTCTTTAAAATTCTTGTTAATCGTAAGAAAATCTTTATAAACGGTTAAAATCTCCAGCCATTCTTTTGGAAATTCTTCTGATTTGCCTGTATAATACGCGCAATCTTTGGGATATTTTTCGTAATAAGCCAGCAGGGCGTTGATTTCATAAAAAACATCTTCGTCAGGAACATCCTGTCCGAAAAAAGCATTATTCAGGATTTCTTTTGGTTCGGATTTAAAGTTAAATTTTATAAAAGCAGCCCACAGCAGGCAGCCAAGGTAAAATGCGGTAGAATTTTCAAACAATTTACAGAGTTTTTGACGCTTCATTTGGAACTGGACTTTTTTGCGGTTGAATTGCTTTATTGTCCCGAGAAAGGCATTAAATGACTCAAGGCAATCCGAAAAAACATAAGTATGAGCTGAATAGCCCGGGTCAAAGGGGACACCGTGTTCAAAATCCATTGTTTTGAGCCTCCTTGCTGCGTATTTTTTGTGTTTTTTTTATTATACGTGCCCGGGGAGGGTCGAACTCCCGGCCTGCAGCTTCGGAGACTGCCGCTCTATCCTGCTGAGCTACGGGCACATAAAAATACTTTCCAATTATAACATGCTGCTATATAATTATATTATAGGTGAAAATAATGAAAGATAAAAACTGTATATTTTGTAAAATAGCAAATGGTGATATTCCGGTCGAGCCGGTATGGGAAAATGAAAAAGTTTTTGCATTCAAAGATGCAAATCCGCAGGCTCCCGTGCATATACTGGTTGTACCGAAAGACCATTACGCATCATTAAATGAGCTGGACGACAAAAATCTAATGGGTGAGCTGATAAACGGCGTTAAATCCGCAGCAAAAGCCCTGGGGCTAAAAGAATACAGAACAGTCCTCAACACAGGCGAAAGCGCAGGTCAAACTGTTTTTCATATCCATTTTCATGTGTTGTCCGGACGTGATTTCAACTGGCCGCCGGGCTAAAGAAGGTAATTAATGTTTATATTTGATAATCCGCCACTATTATTTTTAATATTGACACTGGTCTTAGCTGCCGCATATATGTTCCTCAGGATTAACGAAGAAGTTACAGGAAAAGGCGGCGTAAAAAAATTAGGCATCTCACCCGATGACGCCTATATTGAAATGCAAACCTGTCTGGCTAACAGGGACCATAAATCAGCACAATTATTTGCGCTTAAATACCTCGAAGCTGACCCGATGTTCAACGATTTAAGACGATTGCTTATCAAATCTTACATTGATTCACACAAAGAATATGACGCAATAAATCAGCTCTTAATTCTTGTAAAAAACGCTCCGGACGACGCTAAAGCATATTTGCAGCTGGGAGTGCTTTATCAGAATACAAAACAGAACAAAAAAGCCATAAATTATTATAATGAAGTTCTCAGACGCGATGATTCGAATATTTTGGTGCTAAAAAACCTCGGACAGCTCTATATAAGCGAACGACAGATGGATTCAGCACTAAAAATATACAAACAGCTGCTTCAAAATTTTGAAGATGAAAAAGATAAAGTTGAATTTTACCCGATAATGGGCGATTTATACGCGTCGCAGGGCGAAAACAAGCAGGCGCTTGATTTTTATAAAAAAGCTTTTAAATACCAGCCCACGAATATTGAAATCGTAAAAGCCAGCAGAAAAATATACGCAAGGCTCAAAGACACCGATAATATGCTCAGACTTTCCAAAAAGCTCATTGCAATGGCTCCCGGAAATTACGATTATTATAATGATTTGATACAGGCGCTTTTTGACCTGAAAAAGTATGACGAAGCCCTTAACTACGCCAACAAGGCAATGGAGCTCGACAGCAAAGACGAAAAGCAATTGATGAGCATGATTGCAAAGATTTATACATACACCGGAAAAGCCGAAGAAGCCGTTGATATCCTTGAAAATAAGGTTATGGTTGACCCGAGGGATGTTGATATGGTTCAGGCTTATGCAATGGCACAATGTATGAATAAAAACTACGAAGAGGGTGTAAAATTATGCCTTGACGCCATAGAAATAGCTGTTCCGGCAGGAGTAATCAAGCTCCAGAACACAATCAGCAACATTCTTTGCGAAAATGCCGTAGATTTATTAGAAAGTGGCGATACAGGCGGGGCTTTTGAAAAATTCACGGAAGCCGTGCAATACAACAGCGACAATCCGGAGATTTACTTCAAGCTCTGTGACGCAAACCGCAGGGTAAAAAACTACTCCGAAGCCCTGAAACAGTGCAAACGCGCAATCGAGCTTTCTCCAGAGGACAGCAGGTATTATGTTTACCTCGGCGACATATATGTTGACCTGCAAAACTACATAGAAGCCATTCAACACTACAAAGAAGCAGTAGATATCGACCCGAGAAATGCCACTGCACACGCAAAACTCGGCATTTTGCAGGCTAAAGGGCACCAGTACGAAGCCGGAATCAAATCCCTGCAAGCCGCACTTTCTATTGATGAAAATAATCCTGACACAAGATACAATCTCGCGCTTATTTATGAGCTTCAAGGTAACATAGAAGAAGCAAAAATCGAATACAAAAAAGTTTTGAGCCTTGACCCGAATCACGCAGAAGCGCTCAACAACTTACAAATTCTTGGAGAATAGCATTAAAAAAACGACCTTTAAAGGCCGTTTTTTATTATTATTGAGTTTTAAGCGATTTCTTCTTCTGATTCCTGAACAGGCTGGGGCTGTTTGTTAGGAAGTTTTATCAACTCGGCCACTTTATCGCGCTTATTGACCATCTCAGCTGTTATTGTGAACTCTTTAACATCTTTTTGCGACGGAATTTCATACATAACGTTGAGCATAAGTTCTTCAACAATAGAGCGCAGCGCGCGTGCGCCGGTTTTTCGCTTAATTGCCTCTTTTGCGATAAGTTCAATAGCCTCGGGCTCAAATTTAAGCTCAACATCGTCCATCTGCAAGAGACACTGATACTGTTTCAGAATTGCGTTTTTGGGCTCGGTGAGAATCATCTTCAAAGTAGCCTCATCCAGCTGGTCAAGAACCGCATAGATAGGAACACGGCCGATAAACTCCGGAATAAGACCGAATTTCAACAAATCTTCGGGCTGGAGCTTTTTGAGCATTTTTTGCGCTGCAATCTCTTTTTCTGCTGCGGTTGCAGGTGCCTTTGCGCCGAATCCGAGAGAAGTGCCTTCACCGGCTCTTCTTTCAACGATTTTATCCAGTCCGACGAACGCACCGCCAACGATAAACAAAATATTTTTGGTATCAATCTGGATAAATTCCTGATGCGGGTGTTTTCTGCCGCCTTGAGGAGGAACATTTGCGACCGTTCCCTCAATCATTTTCAAAAGCGCCTGCTGAACGCCTTCACCGCTTACATCGCGGGTAATGCTGGGGTTTTCTGACTTTCTGGCGATTTTATCGATTTCATCAATGTAAATAATACCGCGTTCGGCTTTTTGTGCATCAAAATCAGCACTTTGATAAAGCCTCAAGAGGATATTTTCAACATCATCACCCACATAGCCTGCTTCTGTGAGCGTAGTCGCGTCAGCAACCGCAAAGGGCACATCAAGCATTTTTGCCAGCGTTTGCGCAAGGAGCGTTTTTCCGGAACCGGTAGGCCCAACCAGCAAAATATTACTTTTTTGGATTTCAATACCTGAATCATCGCCTTTTGCATTATGCGCAATACGTTTATAATGGTTGTAAACAGCGACTGACAGCACTTTTTTTGCGTCATCCTGTCCGACGATGTTTTCGTCGAGATATGCCTTGATTTCGTGAGGTTTCGGGATATTGGTGAGGTCCGTAGGCGATTTTTCGGCGCCTTCTCCTTTTTCTTTGTCTTTATTTTCAAAGAATTCCTCATCAAGTATTTCATTACACAATTCTACGCATTCATCGCAGATATAAACCTCGGGGCCGGCAATTAATTTTTTCACCTGGTCCTGGGTTTTTCCGCAAAATGAACATTTCAAGCGGCTGTCATCGTGTTTAACCATTTATTTATCTCCTGATTTAATTTTGTCGTTTCGGATTGGCACCGAAATCGCAAATTTTATTCGTGTTTCGCTGTTTTTTCTATTGAAACAACTTTGTCAATCATACCATACTCAAGAGCCTCCTCAGGAGTCATGATATAATCTCTGTCAGTATCTTTTTCAATCTTTTTGATTGATTGGCCTGTATTTGCAGCCAATATTTCGTTCAAGGACTTTTTGATTCTGATGATTTCAGCCGCTTGAATTTCAATATCGGTTGCCTGACCCTGTGCACCGCCCAGAGGCTGGTGAATAAGAACTCTGGAATGCGGAAGCGCAAGCCTTTTGCCTTTTGTACCTGAAGAAAGCAAAAATGCGCCCATACTAGCCGCCTGACCGAGGCAGATAGTAGAAACATCTGCGCGGATATGCTGCATTGTATCATAAATTGCAAAACCAGCAGTAACGCTTCCTCCGGGGCTGTTGATATAGAGCATAATATCTTTTTCCGGATTTTCACTGTCAAGCAGAAGCATCTGCGCAACTACAAGGTTAGCTACCATATCATCAATCGGTGTTCCCAAAAAGATGATTCTTTCTCTCAATAATCTTGAGAAAATATCAAATGCGCGTTCGCCGCGGCTTGATTGTTCTACAACTGTTGGTACAAAGCTCATAATCTGCCCTTTCTTATACTATTTTTCTATGAATTTTACTGTATTGTTGTCAACGAGGAATTTTGTCACCTTGCGGCTCAAAGCCTGTTGTGAAAGCGACTGAATCATTCCGGGAGTTCTGGACATTTCTTTCAAAATCGTAGTTTTGTCCGTGCCGTACATCGAAGCAAGCTCAGAAAACTGTGTATCAAGGTCATCCGCAGTAATCTGGAGGTTTTCGAGCTTAGCAATTTCAGAAATCATCAGTGAATTTTTGATTCTGTTCTTAGCCTCTTCTTTAAGCTCTGCCCATATTTTATCATGACCTTCTTTTTCAACAATTTGTTCCCAGGTCAGGCCTGATTGAGCAATTTTTTGAACGAATTCATTTTTCAGAGCATTAGCCTCGCGTTCAATCATTGAATCCTGAATTTCAACTTCCATGTTGTCGAGAACTGTTTGGAATACCTTGTTTGCGCTTCTTTTTTCGTTTTCGTTGGATTCAAGACTGTCAAGATACTTAACGATATCAGCTTTCATTTCATCAACTGTTTTGAACGGGCCGACTTTTTTAGCCAGCTCATCGTTGAGCTCGGGTTGTTTTTTCTCTTTAATTTCATTAATTTTGATTTTGAACTGCGCGGGCTGGCCTTTTAATTTTTCGTCGTGGTATTCATCAGGGAATTTTACGTCGATTGTGAATTCTTCACCTGCATTTTTGCCGACTAATTGTTCTGCAAAGCCCGGAATAAAAGTGCTGTTGCCCAAATCGAGCATATAATTCTTAGCGCTGCCGCCCTTGATAGCTTCGCCGTTAACAAAGCCGTCAAAATCAATCATAACAATATCTTTGTCGTTAGTTTCTCTGCCGGAAACTGTTTCCAGCGTAGAATATCTGTTTACAAGCCCTTCAAGCTCTTTTTCAACGGCATTTTCAGCGTTTTTGTATTTTTCAACTTCAACTTCAAGCCCTTTGTATTGTTTAATTTTTACTTCAGGCTTGAGTTCGATTTTTGCAACAATAGAAACGGGTTTGCCCATTTCAAAGTTATAAGATTCAAGATAAGGTTCAGAAATAACGTCCAGATTGTTTTCGCTGATAGCTTTTGCAAAAACTGAAGGCAGCATAGATTCCAGAGCATCACGCTGAATAGTTTCCATACCAATGTGCTTTTCAAGAATATTTCTGGGTGCTTTTCCTTTTCTAAATCCCGGAATATTCACTCTTTGTGCGAGTCTTCTGCAGGATTTGTTATACTCATCCATAGCTGTTTTTTCATCAATTTCAATATCGAGTTTTACAATATTATTTTCTTGTTTTTCGACTTTTACGCTCATTTTCTCTTCCTTTAATCGTATTAATTCAAACATATTATATTATAAAAGTAATTTAAATAAACCCTCCATGCCAAATTTAGGCGAAATGGTGTATAAAAAATATAGCTATTTTGTGAAAATATGATAAAATCAAAGTATAAATATGTATTCGGGAAAGGAATATCACAATGTACAAGCATTCCGGTTACACGCTGTCTGAAACTCTTATCACGCTAATCATAATCGGCGTAATCGCCACAATCACCATTCCTACTATGATAGGCAACGCAGGACGAAAAAATCTGGATGCCGGCGTAGCAAAAGCATATTACACACTAAACGAAGCTCTCGATTTGGTAAAATCTGACACAGCTTCTGTCCCAAAATGCTATTACGGCTACGACTATGAAAATGTCCAGAAAAATTCAGCTCTCAATGACACAAGCGACTGCGAAAACTTCTATAAAAAATTCGTAAAGAAAATAAATACCGTAAAAGTATGCGAAGGAAGTGCTTCAGGCTGCACATACGATGGATTTAAAAGTGCAGGAGGCGGATGTGAATTCGGTTCCGGTGCAGGAGCATTTGTAACAACAGACGGTATGCTGTTTATACTCTACCAGAGTACATCTCCGACTTTTCTTGTTGATGTAAACGGTGCCAAAGGCCCTAACAAATGGGGTTATGACATGTTTACATTCTCTATCTACGGGGACGGAAAAGCCTCCGGTGTCGAGTCCGGAGAATGTATGGCTGTTGCGGCAGGCGGAAAAACAGCAGCACAAATTTTACAAGGAAGTAATTAAACAAGAAAGCGAGGCAAAATGTTACTAACATCTTCCTGTTATAAAGGCAAAAAAGGCTTTACACTTGCAGAAGTTTTGCTTGTTCTGGTGATTATAGGCGTTATTGCTGCCCTTACCATCCCGAATCTCACTGCAAGCAGTGATTTGGCAGCAAATATTGCAGGCACCAAAAAAGCTCATTCAACCCTGAACCAGGCACTGGAAAAAACCAAAGCAACTTTCGGTCATTATCCCAGATGCTACTACTGGAACGGAAACAACCCCAATACTGATGTAACTGTAGAATGCCGCTATGAAGGCAGCAATGAATGTACATACTACACGGTAAACAAAGTAACAGGCGAAGAAAAAAAGGGCGTACCTGCAAACTGGAACGGAAACTATGCTGATTGCGAAGAATTTTTTAAAGAATTTTTCAAAAACTTAAACATCCAGAAAGAATGCACAAAAGGCGCCCTTGCTGATGGCTGTATTGATAGCAACTTGAAAGGAATAGACGGCGTAAGAGTAGATAGCGGAGCTTCTGAGGATGACGCACAAAAAGCGACAAGCGGATGCGGCGGATACAGAACAGCAGCTATTCGTACAAATACGTATACCAAAGTCCTTGGTGACGGAATGGTTATTATTCCCTATTCAATTACAAGTGCACCGATTATCCTTGTAGACGTAAACGGAAAGCGCGGCCCCAACAAAATGGGATATGATTTATCTATGTTCCAGCTCAAAGGGGATAATGAAGATTCAGCCTGGTACCCAGGCGGCTGTGAAGTTGTTGCAAAGGGCGGTTTGTCAACACAGTCCAAATTATTGCACAAATAATCAGCCTACAAAGCAGTTTGTAACGCTGTGCATATACTCAATGATTTGAGAAAAATATTCAAGTGAGGCGGCTCCGTTAATAATGAGATCCGCCTCATTTTTTGATCGACGGATATGTTTTTTCGCCGCTTCTGTGACATAATCCCAGTGTTTTAGAGCGTTTTCCTCATCCTGATTGCGTTTTTGAGCCCTTTGGAGGAACCATTTTTTCTGGATTTTGGGGTCTATGTCTATATAAATTTTTACGTCAAAAATATCCCTGATTCCGGGATACATCGCAGCCATCCCCTCAACAACAATAAGCTTTTCAGCCGAAATAGGTATTGAATCTGGCACGCTTACGCCTGTTCCGTTAATCTGGTACTCGGGCGCCATTATATTTTCACCGTTTGAAAGTTTTATCAAATGCTCTTTTAATAATTCAAGCTGGAAGTTTTCCGGAGCGTCAACATCATATCCGTTGTCGCGAAGAGCATCAAATGTGCCGTATTTTTTTATCAGGGCGGAAATATCGTTAAAATAATTGTCAATACTCAAATATTCCAGAGGAAAATTCAAATCAATGCTGGTTTTCTTTATACAGCGGCAAATAGTCGTTTTCCCGCTCGCCGATTCGCCTGTAACGCCGATAAGAATGCGTTTTTGGGGTTGTTCAATCAGGCGTCTTGAAAATTTGCTGATAAAATTGGGGTTTACCTCCAAAAACAGCGGGGTTTCGGCTTTTTTATCCCTTTGAAGAATCTGTTTAAACTTGGTTTGCAGATAAAACGCGAGGAACTCTCTGCCGGTTTTTTTAGAAAAATCAGGTTTGATAATTTTATCTGTTGTTATTGATTGTTTTTCCATCAGCATTTGCATATCCGTCTAAAGTGCCTCAAGTTAAAAATTTGCCAGTTTGTTAATAAAGATTAACATAGTTTTTTGAAATCAGCCCAAATTCTACGGGCGCCCTCCCCAATCGGAGATGAGAATTTAGTTAAAGCACTTCCTCGGGCGGCAAATCACCCATCACAACTGCCATTTCCTGTGCATCAAGGTTGAACGCAGTGTGCAGCGCTGCTATTGCGGCATTAGACTGATTTTTTTCGACCAGACAGCTGATTTTGATTTCACTTGTTGAAATCATCTTGATATTGATTCCGCTTTCAGCCAGAGCCTTGAACATTGAAGCCGCAATCCCCGGTCTGTCGACCATTCCGGCGCCGACAATTGATACTTTTGCAATATCTTCATCAACAAGCACGCCCGACGCGCCGATTTCTTTTATAACATTTTTTACAATGCTCATTGTTTTGTCATAATCAGAAGCGTCAACAGTAAAAGCAATGTCATTTGTGTCATCGCTTCTGCCGTAAGACTGGATAATCATATCAACACTGACGTCATCTTTTGAAAGGGCTTCAAAGATTTTTGCAGCGTTGCCGGGTTTGTCCGGAACCTCACAAATTACTATTCTTATTTGTGATAAATCGGAGGCTACGCCCGCAACCGGTTTATAAATTTCCATATCTTCCACTCCTGTTATATAAGTTCCTAAATCATCGAGTTTAAATGTGCTTCTTACGCGCATAGGGACTTTGAACTGTTTTGCGGTTTCAACCGAGCGCGGATGAAGAACATTTGCGCCTACATGGGCGAGTTCCAGCATTTCTTCGTAAGAAATTTCGTCGAGTTTTGTAGCTTTGGGCACTATTCTGGGGTCTGTAGTGTAAACACCCTCTACATCGGTGTAAATATCGCACCTTTCAGCCTGCAATGCGCCTGCAATAGCAACTGCGGAAGTATCAGAACCGCCGCGGCCCAGAGTTGTGATTTCGCCGTCAGGAGTAACGCCCTGAAAACCGGCTACCACGATAATTTTGCCCTCATCGAGATGCTGTTTTAATTTATTTGTTTTAATATCAACAATTCTTGCTTTTGTGTGAATACATTCGGTGATAATGCCGACCTGCATTGCGTTCATACTGACAGCTTTGTAGCCCTGCGCCTGAATTGCCATAGCAAGCAGCGCGATAGAAACCTGTTCACCCGTAGCGAGGAGCATATCCATTTCGCGTGAATCAGGGGTCGGAGTGATGTCTTTTGCGAGTTTTACGAGGTAATCTGTTGTGTGTCCCATTGCAGAAACAACCACGATTACGTCATTTCCGTTATTTTTTTCCCTTATGACGGCTTTAGCAACATTTTTTATTTTTTCGGGGTCTGCAACCGAGGTTCCGCCGAATTTTTGAACTATTATTCCCACATTTGCCTCTTTATGATGTTATCAAGTCTGCCAGTTTGTTTTTTATATCTTCCACTTGTATGTTATTATACCGCTCTAAAAATTTATTACAATATAAAAGCGCATTTTTTACTTCATATGATGCAACATTTGGCTCCAAAAAGCGCTCAAGTATTCGATTTTGCAAGGAAATAAAGTCAGGAAGCTCCCCGAACTGCTCCATCGACGCCTCCAGCTCAAAAACAGAATCAGAAAGCCGCCCGAGCCCCAGATACGTTTCAGCGAGCGCAAAATGAGCATAAACAAAGGACGGATTAATGCTTAAAGTTTTGTTAAACTTCTTCAAAGCGCTCTCAAAATCGCCTGTTTTAAGGAGAATTGCCCCGTAAGCAAAAGCCGTTTCAGCAGAATTTTTTTGCATTAGATATGCGCTTCTTGCCTTGCGAAGAGCCTCCTGCTCCTCACCAGATTCCAGCAGCAGGTTTGCAAAGTTGATATAAGCCTGCAAAAACTGCGGATTGTACTCAATACATTTTTTGTAAAACTCTTTAGCCCGCACAAAATCGCCTTTTTTGTAATAACAGTTGGCAATATTGAAATAAATATGCCGCGCTTTTTTATTTGCCTCAAGCGCCTGCCCGTAATACGCAAGCGCGCCGTCAAAATCAGCCCTGTCGTACATAATCGTCGCAAGATTGTAAAGAGCCTGCGAATGAGAGGGATTGAGCTCAAGAACTTTATGAAAAAACTTCTCCGCTTCTTCTTTTTCACCGGACAGCAGGAAATTTGTGCCCAGATTGAACATAATCATCTCATTTGCGGGCATTATGACAAAAGCCTTGTAAAGTTTTTCGCGTGCTTCTTCAAGATGGTTAAATCTCTGAAGCGCACAGCCCCAGTTTGCATAAAACGACGGTGACAAATCAGCATTTTGTGCACATTTTTCAAAAGTTTCAAGGCATTCGCGCTCACGGCAGGATTTTAAATAAGCTTCCGCAAGAATCACGTACAGTTCCTGTTTTGTTGCGTCCAGCGCAAGCGCTTTTCGGGCATAATTGATTGTATTTTCGTATTTTTCGAGTTTTGCAAAGCAAACAGCCAGATAATAGTAAGTTTTGTAGTTATTTTCGTCAAAAACAAGACAGTGGTTGAATTTGTTCACTGCTTCTTCATAACGGCCGTCCTCAAGCAGCAAAAGCCCCCACAAAAACGGCGTAGTTGTGTTCATCGGGTCAAGCGCGACCGCTTTTTGAAATTTTTCTTCCGCCTCTTCGGTTTTTCCGTATTTTGCAAGCGAAATCCCCCAGTTCAGGTAGATTTCGGGGTTCCTTGAATCGTATTTTTGCGCCTCATTGTATAATTCCACAGCGCCTTTCATATCCCCTATTTCTGACAGGGCAGAAGCCCAGAGTGCGTAGGCTTTTGAGTTCAAACGGTCAATTTTGACCGCTTTTTTGAAATTTTTGATTGCTTCAGTAAATTTTTGCTGTTTTAAAAGCGCAATTCCCATATTTATGTACGCAGCGGGGTTGTTGTTCGCCATCATGATTGCCGTGTTGAATTTTTCCATTGCGCAATCAAGCTCACCCAGATTCGCAAGGTGAATTCCCCAGTTTAAATAAGCGCTCGAGGGCATTTCTGTAGTAATTGTCAACTTTTCGTAATTGCTGACAAATTTATCGAATTTTTTGACTCCGTCAAGAATTTTATTTACTTTTTCTTTCATACTAATAATCATATAAGGCTTTTTTCAATAAATTCCGTGCAAATCCCCGATTTCACGCAGAACCGGCTTCCGCGCTGCAAGCCTGCTGCACTAAATCAGCAGCAGTTTGTGTTTTCAAATCGACCAGAGCGTCCACAACCTCTCTGAACGCGCCATCGCCCGCCGGAGCCTCCGTAATTTGGAGATTTTCGAGCTCCAGAACTTTTCTGTTTGCGGATTTTACGGTTACGCGAAAACCCGCGTATTTTAAGCATTCAATATCATTCACATCATCGCCCATGTAAAGAATTTCAGAGGGTTTTAGCCCGTTTTTCACAAGAAGTTCTTCAAGGACGGGAAGTTTGTTCCTTATTCCCTGAAAAGCACCGGCAAGCTCAAATTTTTCGCTCAAAGTATCAATTGCGCCGGCGTGAGAACCCGAAATTATCGCAACTTTGATTCCGTTTTTAATCGCAACAGAAACACCCATCAAATCCTTGTAACTGACTTTTTTTGCGGATTTTCCGTCTTCAAAAATGTAGATGGAGTTGTCCGTAAAAATTCCGTCAAAATCTGAAACAATTAATTTAATTTCGGGTGATAAATTAAGCGGGCTGTGCATTTTTGACCTTTCTAAGTTTCTTCAAAACAGGTTTTTCGCTTTCATAAACAACTTTTTTACCATCTCCGAGCACCACCGGCACGCTTCTGATGTCGCGAACCATTCTTCTGAGCCCTTCTGCCTCAAGACTTGCCGCCTGGTCTGAGCCCCAGAGGGTTCTGTCAAGGGTTATGTGGCGTTCCACAGAAGCTGCACCGAATGCAGCAGCCAAAACCGACGGCAAATAGCCCTTTTCATGCCCGCTGTAACCGATAGGGCAGTCAAAAAGCGCCCTGAACTGCTCAATCGCACGGATATTGATTTCTCTGTGCTCGGACGGATAGGTCGAAGTGCAGTGATAAATCACCAAATCGTCCGTTCCGAGGAGGTCAACTGCGTGTTTTATTTCTTCCATTGTGCTCATGCCGGTAGAAAGCAGAATTGGCTTGCCTTTTGAGCGCGTATAAGCAATCAAATCATCGTCAGTCAGCGACGCGGACGCAATTTTGTAGCAGGGCGGGTCAAATTGGTCAATAAAATCGACAGAACCCTTATCCCAGCAAGATGCGAACCACATAATTTTTTTTGATTTGCAATATTCATCGATTTCTTTATATTCCTCAAAACCCAGTTCAAGCCCGCGTTTCAGGTCGCCGTTTGTTTGTCCGAAAAAGTTCGGGCGGGGCTGGGCGAGTTCCTCAGGCGTATAAACAGCCTCAACAGTCCTTTTCTGGAATTTCACCGCGTCGCAGCCGGCCAGAACAGCTTCATCTATCATTTTTTTAGCCAAATCAACAGAACCGTTGTGATTTATGCCGATTTCCGCTATTACAAAGCAAGGTTCGTTATCACCGATGATTCTATTTAAAACCCTAACCTTTTTTCTCAATTAAAACCCCTTAATTCTTGTATTTTTTGTACAGTTGCGCAAGTTCGTCGTCTTTTTCCTCTTCCTGCAGGTCAAAAGCCGTCTTGCTGAGCTCCTGCACATGCGAAGAAGCGCCGTCTTTGTCATAATCCTTTAAAATCGTAATATTATTTTGCGTTGCACCCACAACGAGGATTTTATCGTTAAATTCCACGGCGTAAAGGTTCTTTTGTGAGCCCAAAGGCAAAGAGGAAACGATTTTAAAGGTATTTTTGCCGGCAAATTTGTCTTTCAGCTTTGCCTGATTAACCCTGTTAAGTTTCTGATAAACCCAGCCGGTAAGGTAAATCAGCCCGATAACAAGAATCATGGAAATAACAAGATTCAGCAGGCTGGGCATGTCGGATTGGGTTTTCATGGCGTTTTTCATTGATTCGGGCACGGAAACTGCGCAAAAGCCCGTATTTGTGCTAAAAAATAGTACGTTTATCAAAAATAAAATCTTTTTCATCAACTACCCCTGTTTACTGTTAATTAAATTCTAGCATGTTAAAGCCAAAAGAATCCCGAAAAGGGGCGATTTTAAAATAAATTGTTACACATAAAAAAAAGACGGACTATTGTCCGCCTTTGAAGTTCTAACCAAAGATTTATTAATATCTTTCCAGATATCTGTCGAGTTCCCATTGAGAAACGTAAGTTCTGAACTCATCCCACTCTTTGTATTTTGCAGTGAGAAATTCGTTGAAAATATGCTCACCGAGCGCATTTTTAACAACGTCATTTTTCTCCATAAGCTGCAAAGCCTCAAGCAGACTTCCGGGAAGCGTGTCAATTTTGCTTCTTTTTCTTTCTTTTTCCGTCATATCATAAATATTGTGTTCAACGGGAAGCATGGGCTCTTTTCTGTTTTTAACACCATCCATTGCAGCCTGTAAAATTACCGCAAGCGCAAGATAAGGGTTGCAGCTCGGGTCGGGAGAACGGAGCTCAACTCTGGTTGCCTGACCGCGTTTAGCCGGAACTCTTATGAGGGCACTTCTGTTTGCATTTGACCATGCGAGATAAACGGGAGCTTCATAACCCGGAACAAGGCGTTTATAGCTGTTAACAAGCGGGTTCGTAACAGCGGTGAAGGCTTTTACGTTGTCCAAAAGTCCGCCGATAACCCAGAGCGCTTCCTGAGAAAGCTTATAGGTTCTGGATTCGTCAAGGAAAGCATTTTTTCCGTCTTTGAAGAGCGAAACATTACAGTGCATGCCCGAGCCGTTTATGCCGAAAATCGGTTTTGGCATGAAAGTTGCATGAAGACCGTGTTTTGAGGCAACAGCTTTTACCGCATATTTGAAAGTTATGATATTATCGGCGCTTGTAAGCGTATCTGTGTATTTAAAATCGACTTCATGCTGTCCCTGCGCAACTTCGTGGTGGCTGGCTTCGATTTCAAAGCCCATTTTTTGGAGCGTATAAACAATTTCGCCCCTGATATCTTCGCCGTGGTCATCGGGCCCTACATCGTAGTAGCCGGCTTTATCGTGGGTGAGAGTTGTTGCTCTTTTTTCTTCGTCGCGTTTAAAAAGGAAGAATTCCGCTTCCGGCCCGACATTCATGACGAAACCGAGGTCTTTTGCTTCTTGAATTACCCTTTTGAGGTTACATCTGGGGCAGCCTTCAAAGGGGGTTCCGTCTGCATTGTGAATATCGCAGATAATTCTTGCGACATTGCCTTCTTCTTTGCTTCGCCAGGGGAGAAGTGCAAAAGTGCTTTTATCCGGATAAAAATACATGTCGGAAGTTTCAATACTTCTGAAGCCTTTGATTGAGGAGCCGTCGAGCATTAGCTCATTGTTGAGGATTTTGTCGATTTGGACGGAGGGAATCGCCATATTTTTCACCTGACCGTTAATATCGACGAATTGCAGGCGGATAAAGTTAACCTGATTTTCTTTTATCAGTCTTTTTATCTCGTCGTTTGTAAGTTCTTTTGATTGTTTCGGAATGTAGCTAATTGGTGCCATTTTTTCTCCTTTTCACAGCTTCATGTATTTTTTTGTTCCTATGTTTTTAATTATCAGTTCATTTTTCCTGTGTGTCAAACTGTTTCGGGGAGGTTAATTTTTGGTTTTTTCAAAAAATCGGAAAAAATCTGCGAACTTTTTTATTAATTGAAAAAATTTGGGGGATTTTTTCCTGTTTTTGGGAAGCAAATGGGAAATTATTTATAAAATAATACGATTTATTTAAAATATTTTTTTTGTTTACAAACTAAATATTTATTCCCCCCTCCCCCATCCTCCTCCACCCTCAAACCCCCTCAAAACAATGATTCCCAAAGTAAAAAGTGAAGAATGTTAATTTTTCGACGCCTATGAGCGAAGCGAATCGAGCTAGAAAAATTAATGTTCTTTACTTTTTACGCCCAAGCACCAAACCCAAAGTAAAAAGTGATATTTTTCACTTTTTTACGCCCCAACCAAACGCCCCCGCAAAAAATCCCAACCAAATTTCCAAAATCCGCCATTTTTTGATATAATTAATTACCGGAGAATGGAATTAACTATGCCGATGAATTTAAATATAAAAAAGAACAATATTGACGAACTTTTCGCAAATTTGACCGAAAATCCCGTCGGAATGGAAAACAAAGATTTTCGCCTGCAATTGAGCACGATTTACCAGCTTTTTGAAGACGAGTTTGAAAACGTTTTTCTCGCAAACAACACACCATTGAGAAATACTGACTTTTATCTGCTTGAAAACGGCGAATTTTTCGTTACCCCAACGAATAATTTTGAATTTTATTTAAAATCCAAAGGCTCGCTCTACCGTTTCAGCTCAAACATAATGGAAATCAACGGACGCGACGAAATCGGCTACAAAGTAAAACCCGAAATTATCTGGGAATATTTCTCCAGCTTCAATGAAATCCTTGATTTTGCGGACGGGTCGGAAAGTTTTAATTATTTGAACAAATTTACGCAAATTATCCTGAAAATCATTGAAAAACTGCATTTTATCCCCGTTGTAAAATACACGGACAACATTTTTAATATAAAATACGAAATCTACAAAACAAACAAAGATGTAATTAATTATATTAACGAAATCAGAAACAATCTGCCGGAAGGATTCGTGCTGAACGAGGAAAAATTCAATATTGACAAGCTTATTGACAAATATTTGAATTTTATTATTTTTAAATTCCTCGGGCTCAAAACCGGCAAATTTAAAGACGCAAAAGCCGCAATTTACTTTATAAAAGACGCATCAAACAAGCGATATGTAAGAGGTTTGGACTATGCGCTTGGAATTTCCGAGTGGCTGGATGAAATTTATATCGGCAAGTACGAAATTACGCCCGAATTCCATATTATTAAACTCGATGACGACAGCTACCAGCTGAAAATCCTTATCAGAAACAAAAGAACGGGCGAATCGCATTTTATGGAGGCGATTTATGCGGAAACCGAATCGTTTGAGGATTATTCAAACCAGGAAGTCGCAAACCTTACGGAAAAACAGCTCGCATATATTGCCAGATATTATCCGGAAATAGAGGATTTGTACGAGCCGGAGAATAATTTCTCGCTCATGCTGAATTTGAACGAGGTTTACAAAATTATCGCGCAGATTTCTTATTATCTGCAAAAAGCCTCGATTGAAGTCATTCTGCCGGAGGGAATTGACCACATTATCACCCCGAGAGCCTCAATTAATGCAAAAGTTAAGGCTTCAAGAATGGTCGAGCTGCGTGATATCATTACCGGAAACGGCGCTTCAAATGCGGTTTTGAACGATTTGTTTGAATTTTCATACACAATTGCAATCGGCGATGAAAAATTGACCGTTGAAGAATACGAAGCCCTGACAAAAGACGCTCAGGGGCTTATCAAGTACAAAGATAAATATGTTTTGATTGACAAAACAGAAAACGAAAAACTTATCGAAAAAGTCAAAAACCCGAAAATTACCGACCAGAACAAGATGGATATTCTCCATGCAGCGCTTTCCCAGCAGCTGGACGACTATGAATTCGACTATGACGAGGCTTTTGCGAATATTCTCAAGGATTTGACCAAAACAGAGGATGTTCCGCCGCCGAAAAACCTCGCAGGCGTTCTGCGCCCTTATCAGGAGCGCGGTTTCAAATGGCTTTATACGAATATTAAAAAAGGTTTTGGCTGCTGCATGGCGGATGACATGGGGCTGGGGAAAACAATTCAGGTTATCAGCTACATTGCCAAGCTAAAAGAGGATAAAGAACTCAAACAGCCCGCTCTGGTGGTTTGTCCGACAACACTTCTGGGAAACTGGGTAAAAGAAATCAGCCATTTTGCGCCCGAGCTGAAAACATCGATTTATCACGGCATAGACAGAAAAATCGACAAAACCGCGGACGTAATTATTACGACTTATGCGATTTTGCGCATAGATATTGAAGAAGTTAAGAAAAACAAGTGGTCAATGATTGTAATTGATGAAGCCCAAAACATCAAAAACCCCGACACTTCGCAAACTCAGGCCGTTAAGATGATAAAATCCGACGTAAAAATCGCCATGACCGGTACGCCTGTGGAAAACAAGCTGACAGAGCTCTGGAGCATTTTTGATTTCATAAATCGCGGCTATCTGGGCTCAATCAGGGATTTTCAAAAAGGTTATGCGATTCCTATTGAAAAATTCAAGCAGTCTGACAGGGCTGAAAAGCTTAGGCTGGCAATTTCTCCGTTTATTTTGCGCCGTTTAAAAACGGACAAGACGATTATTTCGGATTTGCCGGAAAAAATGGTTCTGAACGAGTACTGCTATTTGAGCAAGCCTCAGGCAGCGCTTTATCAAAGCGTTTTGGACAATTTGATGTCCGATATTTCAAAGCTCAACGGAATCAACCGCCGCGGAATGATTTTCAAACTGATTACGGCATTGAAACAGATTTGCAATCACCCCTATCAGTATTTAAAATCGGGCGACATGTCAAAAGAGCAGTCAGGAAAGACCGAACAGCTTATTTCAATCACAAAAAACATCCTCGAAAACAACGAAAAAACGCTGATTTTCACACAGTACAAGGAAATGGGCAACATTTTGACCCATATTTTGAACGAAGAGCTGAATCTAAACCCGCTTTTCTTCCACGGTTCGCTGAACAGAACCCAGCGTGAAGACCTTATCAAGGATTTTCAGGAAAATCCGGATTCCAATGTAATGATTCTTTCGCTAAAAGCCGGCGGAACAGGTTTAAACCTTACTGCGGCGACCAACGTAATCCATTACGACCTCTGGTGGAACCCCGCTGTTGAAGATCAGGCAACCGACCGAACCTACAGAATCGGTCAGGACAAGAATGTTATGGTTCACAGGTTTATCACGCTCGGCACTTTTGAAGAAAAAATCGACGAAATGATTAACAACAAAAAAGACCTTGCGAATGTTGCTGTATTTGAGGGCGAAAAGGTTATTACCGAGCTTTCTGATGAAGAAATTTACAAGATTTTCTCGCTTGGCAGCGGGAATTAGCTGATTAGCTTTTAATATTTTGAGCGCGGGGGAAATTTCCGGTATATTTACTTTGGAGTGACTATGGAGGAGGGCTCAAAAATCAAAAATTACCAGCATAAGCCTTTGCGTGCCCGGGGGAATCGGAACGTAAAAGTAAATATACAGGAAATTTCTTTGTGCTTGAAGCTGGAGCGCAAAAAGTAAAGAATATTAATTTTTCTAGCTCGATTCGCTCCGCTCATAGGCGTCGAAAAATCAATATTCTTCACTTTTTACTTTGGGTTTGGTGCGTGGGCGTAAAAAGTAAAGAAAATTTGTCATCCTGAACCGGCCTAAGAGCCCAAAATCGACCTGTCAAAGTCCTTAAAATTGCTTATAACCGCACAACCCCCGTCATAACCCTTAAAAAAACCGTGTTTTTCAGGAGGAACCACGGCAATAATTTTCCCTATTCCGGCGTTCTTCGCTGCCTCAATTCCTGCAATTGCATCCTCAAAAACAATACAATCTTCAGGCGCAAGCCCGATATTTTCTGCTGCTTTTAAATAAATATCAGGAGCGGGCTTGTTTGGCATAAAACCGTCGTCAAAAACAATTTTTTCAACCTCAAACCATCTCGGAAGGTCAAAAATTTCTATGAAAAAGTCTACATTGTCCCTGTCCGAAGCAGTTGCAATCGTGTGCGGAATGTTTTTTTCAACCAGAAAATCCAACAATTCCGGCGCGCCCTGCGCAAGCTTTGTGTTTTCCATATCCTGCCTGCACATATCGCGATAAACAGCCTCTTTTTCAGCCGCAAGCTTCTTTGCCATGGCTTTTTCGGGCTTTTTCCCTATTGCATAGGCAATTATGTCATCGTTTGTATGCCCGAGCATGTGTTTTTCCATTTCTTCGTCGGAAAAAGCCGTGCCCCTGAGGCGTTTTGAGTATTCGCGCCAGGCTTCTATGTGTTTTGGCGTGTCGTAAAACAGCGTGCCGTTAAAATCGAAAATTATACCTTTCATCTTTTTACCATTTGTTGTAGTGAATTTTATTTTCGTTGAATCTTTGCGGAATTGAGCGCTGGGCGTCGCTATAGCCAACTGAAACCAGCGCGTAAGGCCTTATATGCGAGGGAAGAGAAAGATGTTTTGAAAATTCCTCTTCGCGTTCTTTATTCGGGAAAATCCCCATCCAGCAAGAATCCAAACCCTGAGCTTTTGCAGCAAGCAGCATATTTTCAACCGCAGCTGCGCAATCCGTGTAATAAAAACCCTTTTCAGCCTCGAGTTCCGTGTCGCCGCAGACCATTATTGCGATTGGTGAAGTGTCCATCGGGTGCCCCCAGGGGTGGAGTTTTCGCAATTCTGCAATAGTTTCCGGAGTATTGAAGACAATGAAATGCCAGGGCTGTTTGTTGTGAGCAGACGGGGCATACATGGCAGCTTTCAGGATTTTTTGCAGTTTTTCTTCTTCAACTGGTTTGTTAAGATACTGTCTTACGCTTCTGCGTTCAAAAATCGTGTTCAACATATATTCTCCTTGGTTTTAAATGTTAGCTCCGCCGTCTTTTTTCATTTTATCCAGCGCTTTTTTTGCGCCTGATTTTTCTTTTGCGAGTTTTATTACAAAATCAATAGCCTCCGCGTCACGCGCTATTGCTTCTTTCAGCCCGATAATTTCACCCACGGACATGCCGGAAAAATCGCCTTCTTTTATATCAGAAAACGCTTTTTTGAAATTTTCCTGAGTTTCTTCGTCATAACCCGGAAGATTCATCGTAAACCCGTACCATTTATGGAATTGGTGAATCATATAATAGATATTGACCGGCAAATCGCGCAAAACAAACATTGCGTCGGTTTTTAATGCCAAAGAAAACTTCTTTTCCGTAAAAATGCCCAGAGCAATGTTTAAATAAAGGGCTTTTAGCCCTCTCAGCGGGGTAATGAAGCCTTCTTCTTCCTTTATTACGGAGAGAATTTTATCTGCAAACGGAGGCTTCCAGACACCTGTTCCATGCTCTTTTATGTAAACCAAAAGGTTTTCTGGGGTTTCGAGGTTTTGCAGGATTATATTTTTTACACAAAAATCCATTTTTTCTTTGTTTTTTTCGGTTTCAGTGGTGAGGCGCATTGTTGTATTTGCGTCGATGTGGGTTTTTGTGGTGGAATTTGTATAAGTTTTTGGTTTTAGTGAATTTTTAAGGTTTTCAAGGCGACTTTTGCGTCTTTTCAGAATAAAATCCACTATTTTTTGAATAAAGTTTGACATTCTATTATTTTAATTCTGATTGCGGTTTCAGTCAATTATATAAAGCCCCCTCCACCCTCCACACCACTCTCCACTCCATTTTTCCCGGTAAAAAGTAAAGAATATTAATTTTTCGACGCCTATGAGCGAAGCGAATCGAGCTAGAAAAATTGATATTCTTTGCTTTTTACGCCCCCGCAACAATCCCAAAACAAAAAACAAAGAATATTCTCCCCCCCCCCCCTCTTACAGCACAACAAAAAGGCAGACAAATAATTGCCTGCCGTCTGAATTTTTATTTTATTTACATACTAGTCGTAAACGTAGTTGATAAGAGCTGCTTCTCTTGCTCTTTTTACTGCGCGGGCGAGTTCTCTCTGGTGCTCAGCGCAGGTACCTGTGATTCTTCTCGGTAAAATTTTTCCTGCTTCAGTTAAGTATCTTCTTATTTTTTGAGCGTCTTTGTAGTCGATAACTTCAACTTTATCGCCGCAAAAATTGCAGTTTTTACGTTTTTTCTTGTCAATTTGTTCTCTTGCCATATTTTTATCCTTTGCTTTTAATATTATTTCTAATTAGAACGGGATTTCGTCTTCACCGATTAATTCATCTGCAAAATCAGGCTGTTCCCCGAACTGTACAATTGAATCTGCCTTAGATGAAGAACCTGCAGCAGGAGCAGAACCCGCTCCCATTGCTTCAAACCCGGAAGCGTCGATTTCAACGATTTTTCTTTCCGAACCGTCTTCATTTTTCACTGTGTTAGTCTGGAGTCTTCCTTCTACGACGATTTTATCGCCTTTAGAAACAGAATCGCCCATTGTTTCTGCGAGTTTGCCTCTTGCAACAACCCTTACGAGCTGTTCTTCCGTATCAGAAATGTTCATAGCAAACGCCGTTACCGGAATATTGTTTGAAGTGAACCTTTTTTCCGGTGCTCTGTAAACTGTGCCTGATACTACTGCTTTTGCTAAGCTCATTTCTATCTCCCGTTTTACGCTTTTACTTTAGATTCTTCAAGGAACATGATTCTCAGAATATTGTCGTTCAATCTGAGCTGTCTTTTCAAATCAGAAACTTTGTCTTCGGGGAGTTCCATTTTTTGAGCGGCAAAATGGCCGTCGCGGAAGTTCTGGATTTCATGAGCAAGTTTTTTTCTGCCCATTTTGTCTGTTTCATAGACATTTCCGCCGAAATTTTTAACTGTATCTTCGATTTTTGCAATTATTTTATCTGCTTCTTCAGCATCCATATTAGGCTTAATGATGGTCAATAATTCGTATTTTCTCACTTGTTTTGCTCCTATTTTTCATTTTCTGTAAAAAAAATGTAACATAAACATTTTTCTAATACAAACAATTCCGCTCGAATATTACGCAGTATTAAAATTTTTCTTTACAAATCATATTTCAAATTTAGAGCTGTTTTTCTAAAGCAAACCGGTGATTTTGGTTAAGTTTTAGGAAATTTAGCCGTAATATTGAGAGAAGGAGAAAGAATTATGGCTGAAATTGTCGAAAATTTGTACGGAAGAAGGATGATAAGGGTCTCAACCGACGATGTTATTTCGCTTGTAAAAGAGTACCAGAACACGGTTTGCGGGGTTTCTTCCTATGAACAGGTAAGAAAAATGCTTGATAATAGGGAGTTTTATCTGCCGGAGGACATATAAATCACATATTAAGGTTTTATAAAGGCAAACTTTCCCGGTGCTACAATTATAAATAAGGAAGAGTGAGGAAAGTAAGGAGATTTATATGATACCTATTTTAGATTCAAAAAGACAGTACGCCAAAATCGGCGACAAAGTTGAAAAAGAAGTAATCGAAGTTTTGCGCTCGGGTCAATATATTCTGGGCAAGCACAACAACGCACTTTCTGAAGAGCTTGCTGCTTACATCGGAACAAAATATTCCGTAACCTTGAACTCAGGAACGGACGCTTTACATCTGGCGTTGAGAGCACTGGATATCGGCGCTGGCGATGAGGTTATTACCACTGCATTCACATTCGTTGCAACAACAGAGGCCATCGGAATCGTAGGCGCAACACCTGTTTTTGCGGATATTAACCCTGATACATTCAATATTGACCCTGCTGATATTGAATCAAAAATTACCCCCAAAACCAAAGCGATTATCCCTGTTCACCTTTACGGACAACCCTGTGAAATGGACAAAATCATGGACATCGCAAAACGCTACAACCTCCATGTCATTGAAGACTGCTGTCAGGCAATCGGCGCTGAATACAAAGGTCAAAAAGTCGGAACTTTCGGCGATATCGGATGTATCAGCTTCTACCCGACCAAAAACCTCGGCGGTATGGGCGATGGCGGCCTTGCTGTTACTAATTCCGAGTATTTGAAAAACAGAATGATTGCTCTGAGAAACCACGGCGGCGCTGTAAGATACCATCACGATGAAATCGGCGTAAACAGCCGTCTTGATGAAATTCAGGCAGCTATTTTGAGGGTTAAATTGCCTTATATTGATGAATGGAACAAGGCAAGAAGAGCAAACGCAGCCAGATACAACAAGCTTTTTGCAGAAGCAGGCTGCACGGACATTGTTACCCCGAAAGAGCTCGACAACACATACTGTGTTTATCACCAGTACACTGTAAAGGTTCCTAACCGCGATGATGTTCACAAAATGCTGCAAGAAGCAGGAATTGGCGCGATGATTTATTATCCTATCCCGCTTCACCAGCAGAAAGTTCATGCTCACCTTGAAAAAGTTTCACTTCCTCACACGGAAGCTGACACAAAGGTCGTTATGAGCCTCCCGATGTTCCCCGAACTTACGGAAGACGAACAAAAAACCGTTGTTTCCAAGGTTGTGGAAATCGTGAACAAGACAAAAGCTTGTGTATAAGTTTTTTTAGATAAATAAAACCCCGTCATGATGTGGCGGGGTTTTGTTTTTGGCTTTTTATTAAATTAATGCGATTGAGGTAATGTGATTGCGTTAAAATAAAGCCTGAAGCATTTTCCAGCTTGATTCACTTAGCGTATTGGATTCTTTCCTCCGCGCCTTGCTGGAAGCGGACGTCCGGCTCCGCATGGGAATTTCATTCCCGAAAAAATCCGCTCATATGCGTCGAAAATGCTTAAGGCTTTATTTTAACTTTGAAAGATTTGTAATATTTAAGGATTTAAATCTTAAATTTCATCCAATCACCAAAGTAAAAAGGCAGTTATGTTTATTTTTCGACGCCTATGAGCGAAGCGAATCGAGCTAGAAAAATAAATATAACTGCCTTTTTACGGAACATCACCAATCCTACACCAAATTTTCAATAAGAGCTTTCATCGGCGCACCGGCGTCGAAATTATGACCGAGTTTTTTCATTGTTGCGGAAAGCGCGCCAACAGCAGCAATCAAATCCCTGTCGCAGACATAACCGAGCGTGCCCATTCTGAAAATCTTGTCCTTGAGCTCGTTTTGACCGTTCGCAACCACAATATCAAAGTCTTTTTTCATTGTACTTCTGATATCAGGAACGCTAATGCCGTCCGGAGGCAGGATTGCGGTGATTGCATTGCTGGCAATCGAATCATCTTCAACAAAAAGCTTCAAACCCATGGCCCTAACCGCTGCACGAAGCGCTATTGCGTGTTTTTTGTGGCGCGCAAAGATATTTTCGAGCCCCTCTTTGCGCATAAGCTTCAAAGCCTCATCCAGCGCGACTATAAGGTTCACAGCGGGCGTATAAGGTGTTGAATTTGCATTCACTGATTTTTTATACGCGTCCCAATCAAAATAGAAACTGGGATTTTCACATTTTTCATGGAGTTTGAATGCTTTTTCGCTTGCAGCAAGGAAAGCCAGCCCCGGAGGAATCATAAACCCTTTCTGCGAGCCGGAAATGAGCACATCAATCCCCCATTCGTCCATTTTGCAGTCAATTGCGCCGACACTTGTTACTCCGTCAACAACAGAAACAGCGCCATGTTCTTTTATAATTGCGGCAAGCTCTTTCAACGGGTTTGTGACGCCGGTTGCGGTTTCGTTGTGCGTAAGGGTTACGACTTTTATTTCTTTGTTGACATCAGCGTCGAGTTTTGCCTTCAAATCGGCCGGATTGATTGCCTGACCGGGCTCAACCTCGATTTTTTCAACCACAGCACCGCGCGAAGCTGCGATTTTGGCCCATCTTGCGCCGAAATTGCCGATTATTAAGGATAAAACTTTGTCACCGGGGTTCAAAAGGTTCGCCAGAGCGCCCTCCATTGCTCCTGTACCGCTCGAGGTATAAATAAAAACGTCATTTTTCGTCTGGAAAACCCATTTCAGGTTTTTATAAGCTTCTTCTAGAATAGCAGAAAATTCTGTGCTTCTGTGACCAATCGGATGTTTCGCCATTGCAAGCAAAACGCTTTCGGGAACAGGTGTCGGCCCCGGAATCATTAAAAAAGTTTTATCTTTCATTTTCTCCCCCTTTTTTTGATTATTTTTGCACATTTTAGTAAAAATATGAAATTATTTACATGAGGTAATAATTTCTTACACAGTCCAACGGTTATATTCTATTTACAAATATATTTTTGTGATATTATTACAGAGTGAAATGTTTATGTGCCTGTAGCCCAGCTGGCTGTTGAATCTTTTACAAAGTAAAAGTTCAACGAAATAGAGATTAAAACGCTCTATCCAGCTTGAAAACGGCAAAAAACCATAAAAATGTGCCTGTAGCCCAGCTGGATAGAGCGTTTGGCTACGAACCAAAAGGTCGGGGGTTCGAATCCCTCCAGGCACGATTTAAAAAAAGCCCCTGATACGGGGCTTTTTATTTTATGCAAGTTTCGTATTAGAACCACAATTTTATTCTTTTTCGGTATACTTTTTGAGCTGTTTTTTATCTAAAATTGTATAACCCCTTTTTTCCTTTTTAAGAATTTTTTCCTTGCAAAGCTGTTTTAAAAGCCTGAACATGTGGCGGTAGCTCATGCTTATTGAATAAGAAACATCGGTTAAATTATCATAAAAATAATTATCTGTTGAATTTTGCAAAATATAAGAACAGAGTCTTTGTTCTCCGCCTAAAAGAGCAGAAGAAACAAAGTTATCTGCAACTTTTAACATTTTTTTTGATAACTCTTCTCCAATGCTTGTTAAAAATTTGATATTTGTCTTTAATTCTTCTTTTATAACCCTGTCATCAATAATTAAACATTCAACTTCACCAACGGCGATAATATTATTTTCTGTTTTTACAACTCCTGTTATAAGCTCAATTTCTCCTATAATTCCATCTTGAACATAATAACAAAAAATAAGGTTTTTTCCGTTGGGAGATGTTCTGCAGGCTTTTGCCTTTCCTTTTGTTATAACCCTTAGCCCCTCTATTTCATCTTCCTGCCGGACAATAAATTCACCGGATGAAAAAAGATAACAATTTATAGAGCCTGGCTCAATATTTTCTAATCCGTATCTTTTTAGCTTCTCAAGATGTCTTTTGGTTGCCGCTATCTTTTCCATACTATTTTTATATCACAAATAGGACAAATGTCCTAACTTTTGTTGAAACGCTATGATAGCATAGCCTTATAAGAGCTAACATTAAACAAAAGGAGCAAGCATTTATGAAATTTAAGAATTTTGTTTTTGATTTAGACGGCACTTTGATTGATACAGAATTAAGCTGTCTTAAAAACTGGCAATTTACGCTGGAACAAATCGGCAAAAAATATTCTCTTGAGCACTTAAAAGGTATCATGGGCTTGCCTATACCCGAGGCGACAAAGAAACTTGATATTAAGATTGGGGAGTCTTTTGAAGCTGACTGGATTAAAAATTATTCAAGATTTTCAAAAGATATGAACTTTTTCGACGGAATAAAAGAAATGCTTGCCGGTTTAAAGGAAAAAGGCATTAATCTGGGCATTGTCACATCAAGAAAAAAAGAAGAATACACAAACTTTTTCAAAGATTTTTCTTTAGAAAAAATGTTTTCTACAATAGTTTGTGCTGACGATACTGTGAAACACAAGCCAAACCCTGAACCGCTTTTTAAATATATGGAACTCACAAAATCAAAACCTCAAGAATGTATTTATATCGGCGATATGCCGACTGATATTGCCTGTGCAAGAGCTGCTAAGGTTAAATCCGGAATTGCAGCCTGGAATGGCAACAAAATTAAAGCTCCGGCAACTTACACATTTAAAAGACCAATGGATGTTTTTAAAGTATTATAATTAAAAGGGGTAAAATATGGCCAAAGATTACAAATACATTGATATTTATGACAACGATAAAATAAGCTGCATTAACAACGCAAGAAAATTGACAAGAGAATACTTTAATACCGACAATTTAGACAAAGCAAAAAGAAGAAAAATTTTAGAAGAATTGCTTGCAAAAATCGGAAAGAATGTTGAAATTGATGTTCCTTTTCACTGCAACATCGGCAAAAATGTTTATCTTGGCGATAATGTCATAATCAATATGAATTGCACTTTTGTTGACGACGCAGATATTAGAATCGGGAGCAATATATTGATTGCTTCAAATGTCCAAATTTATACAGCATACCACCCGACTGAACCTGAAAAAAGATTAAAAAACGATTTTGATGAAGAAAAAGAGCCTTTTTTCAGAACCTGCGCAGAACCGGTAATTATTGAAGATAATGTCTGGATTGGCGCGGGAGTGATAATTTTACCGGGGGTTACGATTGGTAAAAATTCAGTAATCGGGGCAGGAAGTGTTGTAAATAAATCAATTCCCGCGAATTGCGTTGCCGTCGGGAACCCTTGCAAGCCAATAAAGTATTTTGATAATTAAAAGTAATGAGCAGGATGGGTTTAATTTTTTCATTCAACACAATTTGCGGACAAAGTCCGCAGGTTGGAATTTTTCCAACTGCGATTATTTTGTGCAGTGAAAATTTTTAAAGATTTTATATAAAGCTTGGAATTTAATTTTCATTTTCTTTTAGTTGATCTGAATATTTTAATTTTTCTTTATTATATTCTTTGCCCAATTTAAACCAATGCCCCAAATTTTCACCCACTGCAAAATAATCACAGCTGAATTCATCCCAAACCACAGGCTTTAATTTTTCAAAATCAACAACTTGTTCATTTTTATCATTGAGCTTCAAAATGCTTTCTTCAATTGAAACATTTTTAATATCGCCTAAAACACGAACAGAAATTTTATCCTCCTGCGGGTCAATTCTTCTTAATTCGCATTCTATTGTCAAAGGAAGTTCCTTAAAATAAGGAGCATTAACTGTTTCTGATTTTAAGGGGGTTAAGCCGACTCTTTCAACTTTATCAACTATTTTTTTACCTGTTACCATTCCAAGGTAATCGCATTGTTTTAGAAAATCAACTGTAACCGGCGCAACTGTAAAAGCTCGCATTTTTTCAATATTTGATGTTGTTTTTCTTATTTTATACAGATTTAGTTCAATAACTTCCCATGTAGCAGTTACAGACCATGTTGAAATCATTGCATTAACCGTTCCGTCGTCATTATATGTTGCGATTAACAACATTGGCGTCGGTGTAACGCTTGCTCTCGGTTTAAAATTTACTCTTGCCATTTTTACACTTCCTTTGCAGGTGCAATTTTTGAATATCCATTCCAGGCAAAAACCGCTTCTTTCTTTTCATCGCCATAAATCTTTTCAATATCGCAAATATAGAAATAATGGTCGCCAACATCAAGTGTTTGGCTTAATTTAGCAACAAAAGCAAGTTTTGTATCTTCTGGAATTTTAATTGAACAGTCAGGAAGTTCTTTTAATTCAATATCAAATTTTTGTACTTTATCTGTATCGCTTCCGCTTGTGGTTCCGCAAGAAATAACAGCGTTTTTAAGGCTCATTGCAGGAACCGCGATAACAACATTTTTAAATTTTTGAATCATCTTACCGCTGAAAGCATTTTTACCCATTGCAAAACCCAACATCGCCGGATTAAAGGACAAATAAGTAACAAAAGAAACAGGCGCAAGGTTTGTCGAGCCGTCTTCTTTTTGTGTACAAATCATTACAAGCGGATTTGGAGATGTTAATTGAGTTGCCTGCCCGATATTAATTTCTTTCATAAAAACCCCTTTCATATTTGATTTTTTGACACCATCAAGTATAATTATTATACTAAGTTTAAAATAATCTTCAAGTACGCAGAATATTCTTACTAAGTATTATCGACCGTACTATAAGGATAAAATTATGGAGAAAGAACTAACTTACAGCGAATATTTAGATAAAGTTCACAAAGGAATTTTAACCGATGCAGGAAATTGCCCGGTTACCCCCTTGCTTTTAATGCTGCAGGGCAAATGGAAGTTTCAAATTATATATGAACTCTGCATTAAAGACCCTATAAGGTTCGGAGAATTAAAAAAATGTATTTCCGGCATTACAAACACAATGCTCACAACATCTTTAAGAGAATTAGAAAAGGACGGACTTATAAACAGAATACAATTCAATGAAATTCCGCCCCATGTTGAATATTCACTGACTGAAATGGGAAAAGATTTATTGCCCGTGTTTTATGAAATTACAAAGTGGGGATTTAAACACATAAAATAGATTTAAACATAGAATTGTTTCGATAAAACAATCAAACAATGCGATATTTTACAATTAGGCTATGTCACAACAAACAGTTGATAAATAGCCATTTTTATAGGGGAGTAT
>ERZ1643251.335-NODE-335-length-73849-cov-5.824972_pt1 | contig 73849 bp, 76 predicted proteins | sample MGYA00579261_ERZ1643251 | MGnify/ENA primary metagenome ERZ1643251 (study PRJEB29033, sample SAMEA4952267) | chicken gut metagenome | biome: Broiler Chicken; feature: Gastrointestinal Tract; material: Caecum | place: Ireland | collected 2018 | study: Broiler...
TCCGTTTTTCGGAACACGAAAAACTCCACAATGAAAACAGGGCCCTGCCCTACAACCAAAAAGTCCGGATGCACTATAGCATCCGGACCTGTGTGTTGCCGTCATATGTTCCTATCGCATTATCATCATGACCCGGCGCGCGGGTCCTATACATTGCGTATTCAGATAAAACAGATATTGGACGTAGAGTCTATATAGCAAATATTTTTACTTTTACTACTCTTATTGACCGTTTCACAAGTTGCGTATGCGTACATGCACACCAGGGTTATAAAGTAACCAACTTATAAAATTTGAGCTTCTAACTCAATCAATAATGCAGCCCTCTGCTGCGTAAAATATTTGCATGGAGAACGTTCCAAATACCTGCTTTCCATACATAGGGTATGATAACACAGAACTTCTTACAATTCAAGGAAAAATTTATCTGCGGGGAAATGTGCGGGGAAATGTGATATCCACCTTGAACAGATCCCCGTCCAGATAGAGTTCAAACTCACCGCCCTGCATGATGGTCAGGCTCTTGGCGATGGACAGGCCGAGTCCGCTGCCCTCCGTGCTTCTGGCGATATCCCCCCGGATAAAGCGCTCTGTCAGCTCATCCGCCGAGAAATTCAACTGCTGCTCAGACACATTTTTCAGGGAAAATCTTACCTTATCCTCTGTCAGCGCCAGATCCGCGTAAACCCTTGTTCCGGGCATCGCATATTTCGCCGCGTTTCCAAATACATTTTCCAGCACACGCCACATCCTGCGCCCGTCTACACGGATGACCGCAGCCTCCTCCGGCATATTGAGCACCACAGAGAGATTCCTCGCCGCGAATTTCTCCGCCAGCTCGCCTTCTGTCTGCTGCACCAGTTCTCTTAAGTCCACATCCATATACTCAAGAGAAATGTTCCCGCTGCTGACCTTTGATGCCTCTACCACATCCTCTGTCAATGTTTTTAACCTCTGCGCCTTCGCCTCAAGTATATCCAGATATCCCTGTATCTTCTCATCCGCAATGTTCGACCGTTTCAAAATGTCCACATAGTTAATAATCGATGTCAGCGGCGTCTTAATATCATGGGAAACATTGGTAATAAGGTCTGTCTTAAGGCGCTCGTTCCTCATGGCCTCGTCCACCGCTTTATTTAAGCCGCTTCCGATCCCGTTGACTTTCTCCGCCAGTTCCCTGTCTCCTCCCCGCAGTCCGTCAAGGCCGATGCGGTACTCCAGATTCCCGGAAGCGATCTCCTCGATCCCCTTCTTGATCTTTGTCTTTGCCATGGCCCGGCTCAGCACAAACCACACGGCCACAGCATCCACGAGTAATGTGGCGAAAGAAAATGGGACTGACCGTACTAAGACTGCCATCCAGTGTATGAAAAGAAATCCCGCGCACAGGAAAATAGCTCTTGTCGTTGAGGAACGCGCTTTTATCACCTTTCCGCTAAAAGCAAGAACCGCATAAAGCAGACTGCCTTTCCACATGGTCTTTGCCTTGATCCTGCGGAAGAGACTGACATACCCCGCAAAGAAACAGAGGAAAGTAAATACAGCGTATAAATATACTTTTACCACGTCGGAAAGACCAAGCGCGGCCGTAAACAATGCGGAATAGAACTGCGGTATCCCCGTATAATAGCTCATGGAACTGCCCAAGTAATAGTCCGCGTCACCCGCCGGTGCTCCTGTATGCCACCCTTCCGTGACGTAGCCGCCGCCCACTGCGATCAAGGTCACAGCAAGCCACACCGCGATCACGGTCAGCGCTGCTATTTCTGTTTTCCAACGGTCAAACGCGGTCAGATGTATCTCCTCATCCTCCGGATATTTCCCCGCGGTGACTGCCAGCCACACGGCAGCCAGCAGAAAAACTGCCAACCCTATGACCAGAGCGGTCATAGAAGTCCCTAAAAGAGGAAGGTTTTTCTCGTAGTTTGTCTTTCCCTCATACAACGCGTCTTTGACGGGATAGGTAGTGTCTATTGCCACCGCGAATATATTCTCGGATTTCCTGTTCGCATCCTGATTCTTTACCATCTGCCACTCACCCGTGGGCGAGAGGTTCATATTGCTCTCAAAATCCTTAAGCTGCGGATATACGAAAACATACTTTACCTTGTCAGAGGACTTCATTTTTTCAAGGTTCGCTTCCGCTTCGTTATAGTTTTCATATTCACTTTTATTAGTTTCCACCTTCTTCGCTGCCGTGTTGACGTAAAGATAGGTCAGATTCGTGTTCCCCTCCTCGAGATATTCCCATCCCGCCCGGTATCTTTCATAATCTCCATATATCGTCGCCAACGCCATCTCAAGCTCGTCATAGACATAAGACAGTCTGCCGTTAAGCCGGGGTGAATCATTGATGATCTGAAGAATATTCTCCGCCCCCTGCGGCGCGTATTTCTCCCGCAGGCTCTCCCCGAAGTTCCAGCAGTCTGTATAGACTGTCGCTCCGTCGGCGTCACAGATCGTCATATCGCCTGCCACCTGCGGCGAGGTAAATGTCCCTTTCCCCAGTTCGCTCAGATAGGACTCCTGATTCTGGCTGCTGTTATTTAGCTCAAACGTCATAAACAGCTCCCCACTGTCAAAGAGGGCGAGGAAATCTTCTAAATAATAGTAATAATACTCTCCTCCGGGTTTCTGGCATACGATGACGTCATTGTCACTGTACAGGCCGCTCTCCCCCGCATAAAAATCTTTCCCCCAGTCTACCAGCTCGTCCAACGTATATTCAATTCCATAAGTCCTGCCATTATTATCACTGAGTTCACGGGCATTTTCCCCTATGTCAACCACTTTATCCGGATTATACGCTCCGTCCATCTCAAAAAACTGCTTGAGACGGAACTGATCGAACATATCATTAACAGCGCTCTCTACTGACATATTAAAATCCGACGATTCCTCATAAGGTTCGTTTACAATCCGCATGATATCCGACGGATTGACCGTCCCCGCAAGAGTCGTCACCACGGCGAGGGATGTAAGGAACGCGGCTCCGCTTAGTACTCCTGCAATGAGAACCGCCGCTTTAGTCACAGTTTTTCTATACCATTTGCCCATAATGCTCCCTTCTTACTTCCTTTTGATTCCTTCTATCTCTTGTCAATCTTATATCCGACTCCCCATACAACCTTGAGGTAGCGGGGTTCCTTTGGATTAATCTCGATCTTTTCCCTGATGTGCCTGATGTGCACTGCCACTGTATTGTCCGCTCCGATCGCTTCTTCATTCCAGATGGACTCATATATCTGGTTAATAGAAAATACCCTTCCCTGATTCTTCATGAGCAGAAGAAGAATATTATACTCGATGGGCGTCAGCTTTACGCCCTCCCCGTCTACGGTCACTTCCTTCAGATCGTCATTAATCTTAAGTCCGCCCACTTCATAAACATGGTATGCCTCTTCCTTGGCTGTTCCGCCCAGCTCTGTATAACGGCGGAGCTGGGACTTCACCCTCGCCACCAGCTCCAGCGGACTGAACGGTTTTGTCACATAATCGTCAGCTCCCACGTTGAGTCCCAGTATCTTGTCCGCGTCCTCGGACTTCGCGGAAAGAATAATGATCGGGATACTGTTTTTCTCCCGGATCTTTAGAGTTGCGCGTATACCGTCCAGACGGGGCATCATCACATCTAAGATCAGAAGGTGTACCTTCTCCCTTTCAAGAACTTCCAGCGCCTCCATGCCGTCATAAGCCTTGAGGATGTTGTAACCCTCCTGCGTCAGATATATATCGATTGCCTCCACGATCTCTTTGTCATCATCACATACAAGTATGTTGTACATATTCATCGTCACCTCCCACATTTTCACTCTACAGTATATATGATACAAGGGAATTTTTAAAAGGAATGAGGGAAAATCTTATGAAATTTTTAAATATTAAATGAAACCGCTGAAAATAGCGGTGTGATACAAAACAAAAACAGCGTATTTACAGGCTTTTCTGTATGGTGTACGCTCCTGCTGACAGTCCTGATTTTTTCTACTAGTACCACGCTAGTGTCATTTTAGCGTTTTTTACTAGTATCATTTTACTAGTGTCACTGGAAAATCCGGCACCTCTCCAATCTGATAGGTTAAAGGTCGTGTTTCGCTACCTCTGCCCCGTCTCTTCGCTCTGTAGGCCCGTCTGATCGCCTTTCCTGCCGTTGTATCTGTATACCCTTCATGGTTCTTCATTGTCAATATCCCAACTCCTTCTCCGCCCATCTGATGGCTTCTCTTTCAACCTCGCTCGTCCATGTCTCATTAAAACGCCGTGCTCCTACATGGTGGACGGATGCTGCAGAAAGATATTCCTCAAAGTACGCCCTGAACTTTCTGCACCTGTGAGGCTGTTTCAGGATCCGCATTGCCTTACTCTCAATCTTGCGCGCCCTTTCCCGATTCACACCGAGAGCCTGCCCCGTCTTCTCCAGTGTCAGTCCGTCCCTATATCTGAGCCGGAGAGCAGCGGGCAGGTTTCCCGGCAGAGCATCCACAACAAGCCAGACCTCCCGCTCCATGCGTTCCTTATCAATCTTTCTGATCGTGTCCTCCTCCATGTCCTCACCAGATGGAACTGTATCGCCTATGCTGATATCTCCGTCCATACCCTGTACAGGCTCGTCAAGGCTTCGTATCTGCCCCATCTGAGCCGCTTTCCTAATCTGGTCTATCTTCTCCCGGCTGACATACAGGAATCCGCACAGTTCCCGCTCGGAGGGATCACAGCCATATTCCTGCCGATACTGCCTCATAACCTTCTGGTACTGCCGGACTTCATCACCTGCGTTAAATGACAGGCGCACCGCCCGGTTATTGTCCGCACATATCCTCATCCGGCGCTTGATCCAGAAGGCCGCGTAACTGATGAAAGACATCCCGCGGTCAGGATCATAATGCTGTACCGCTTCACACAGTCCTACGTAACCCTCCTGCTCCAGATCTTCCATCTCTGCCCCTGCCGAATACCTCCGAGCCATCATGCCTATGAATCCCTTGTTCTGTTGCCAGAGCCGGAGCATATTCTCGGCTTCATCCTCGCCCGCCCTGATCCGGGCAACCAACTGTTCATTGTCCATCATATACGCCACCTTCCAAAAACACCCCAGACGCAAGGAGAAAACGCCCGGGGTGCCTTTATCGAAATATAGATATTGTCTTATGATGCCGCCTTGTTCTCTTGGTAATAGATCGCCTTTTTCTTATTGTCTAGGACAAGGGCATCATACACGATACGCCCCTCCACCAGAGAACCGCTGATTCCCGGTGGATCCTGATGTGTCTTGTAGTCTGCCAGCTTCGTCGGCGCCACCGTAGCGCACGGGTGAGCCACCATAAAACCGAAATTCGTCGGAACACGCTTAGATGAAACCTTCACAACGTTCATTCCGTCCAGATTGGAGATTACACCTTTAAGGCGCATATCCTCGCCAATATTGGCGTTCAGGATGATCTCTTTACTCTGCTTCATGCGCTGATACACGCCCGGCACCACCAGAAGCACACGTCCCGCCTCGTTTACCTCGGCATCATCAAGCGCGGTTGTTGCCTTGACGATCTCAGAATAGATGTTGTCTGCGGTAAGCGTTACCGCGGCGGGTTTCGTTCCTGCTCCTGTGCACATTTCCCCGAATACATAGGAATCAACCTCCGGCACTACGACTTCCCGCAGCTGTCTGGCAAGCGCAGAAGCCGCCTCCAGTGCCCCACCAGTCTCATTGCTGTCCAGCTTGTCAATAACGAATGTGAATGACCTGTCTTTCAGGATCATCTTTGTCTGTGTGCTCGCCTCAAGGTTTCCGATCGTTCCATACCGTGACCCTGTTGCACCGGATCCAGTACCGGCTCTGTCATAGTCGGACATTGCTGCGGTGCCGATCTTATACACTTTTACAGTGCGCGCTCCCGTCCATCCAAAATCATTGTTGGTCAGGAGTGACTTTTTACTCTCTGCCGAGAATAGCTCGTCTACATACGGCAGGTATTTGGTTACTAATTCAATAGCCATGTTTTACGCTCCTATCTTCTCCTAAGTCCCATAGCCGCCCGAATTGCACTGTCAGAGCCGACACCGCCATCTCCACTATTCGTGGGGCCGACTGCGTTATAAATCGGCTCTTTCATTTTCTGTGCGAATGGGGCAATAATTTTCAAACACTTGTCTACAGTTGCTTTATCCATCCCTTTGAACTCATCCGCAAGGCTTTTGTCGAACCCGGCATTTTCCAATGCTTCACGGACATACAGCGCATTCTCCCGCGCCTGTAGGTCAAGTTCGCGCTGATCCGGTTCACTGGATGTTTTCGCCCTTGCAAGACGCTCCTGCACAATCTGGTTGACTTCATCCTGAGTGAAGGTTCTTTCCCCGGCCTGCTGAGTTTCCTGCTGTGCCCCCTGTTTGGTATCGTTGTTCATTGTGTTATTTTCCATGTTATCATGTCCTTTCTCCGTTTTACGCCCGTCGGCTGTTTTGTGGTATGATCCTGCCTATCCCGAAACAGTTCACACCCGGAGGAATAAAACAAATAGAAAAAGCGCAGGAACAACTTTTAGACATTTCTGTCTGTAAGTCATTCCCACGCCCTATAGGCTTACACCGGGAGAGAGGAACCCGGTGCGGTACTCTGCTCTATTTGCTCTAAATTAATTATATCAAAAAATTATCAATCCTTCAACAGTTTTCCTTTTTAGGGTGTCGCAAATGTCGCAATACTTATCCTGTCTTTTTAGGGTCTCGGAAATCTCGGGATATATGTGCGATTCCTTTTTAGGGTGTCTCGAATGTCTTGATATGTGAGTGCTTCCCTTTTAGGGGTTCACAAATGTTACCATGCGCCTTTCACATCTTTTTTAGGGACGGAAGAAACGGCAGATATGCCAGATCACCATTTCACTCCGTATCTTCTGGCAAGGTCTTTCAGCACTTTCTCACGGATTCGCTCGTGGTTCGCTCGTGGTTCAGCTCGATATACGCCCGTTTAAACCGTCCTTTCTGTGGCTGCACCCTCACATTTCTTAGTATAGGGGAGAGCAGCCGGATCACTCCGGCAAGCTCCCCATCATCTGTATATGATACCTTAATCTTTACGCTCATTCGTTACCTCCTGTTTTACATTCTGATATGTCACAGCGGTAAAGAACGCCTTTCTTGTTAAATACATCATCGTCCCAAGCGCCCCCACGCCATAGCCGCTAAATCCTGCATCATACATTTTCTTCGCAAAATCAACAGCTTCCTTGCTGGTAATCTCTATAGCAATCCTTTCCGGGATGACGTCCCTATCCACCACAAGACACGAATTTCTTTCAAAAATTGCATTAGCTGATTCTTTATTTAACATTTTTATTGTCCTTTCCTCTGAATCTCTGTTATTATGTACCTGTATCCTTTCCACAGCCGCCCAGCTATGAAGGATATACCGCCCTATAGGAAGTTGGCGCTCCCTATGGGGCAATTTTCATTAGTTCCCTGTGTCTACGCTCCCGCCAACCCGAAGGAACTTGTACCCCTCGGTCTTCACATACCCTTGCCGCGGCGGTACATATCCTACACACTCGCCCAGTGCTTCGATATCCACGCCCATGCTGATCAGTGCGCCGTTGATGTCTTCCAGCACGTTGGCGATCCGCTTGAGCTGTTCTATCTGCATCTGTTCAAATTCTGTCATTTCCTTTGCCCTCCATCAACTTCATAGCATACTTAAAACCATTTATCCACATGTGCTCTTCTACTGCGCAGAGATAACTCTCAAAACCCGCGCGCATTTCCTCATAAGACAACTTCACGCTGTCTGATGCCGGCTCATTATCGTTCTCTAAAAAGTTGCTATATTCCTTGTGTAAATCAATGTTCTTCATTGTTCTGCCTCTCCTTTAACTTTTTTTCCAATTTCAAATAAACTCTCAATCTCTTCTTCTGTCAGGATCTCAAGCGCTTCCGCACTCATACAAAGCTGCCCAGTGTTTCCTTCAATGATGATCTGCATCATTTCTGTCTCCTTTCATGTACTCCTATAGATAACCAGACTACACTGACACATACGCGTGAAACCTTTGATTTTACGGGTTTTCCCCGTACTTACCAAAGTGATAAGTACATCAGTACAGTACGTATACACTGCCGTACTTACGTACAAACCAGATTGATAAGTATGTAAAAACATTGATTTTATAGGCTTTTCCCCGTACTTATCAGGTTTAGAATTTTGTCTATAGGGTTACTCTGTTTGTAGGTCAAGTTCTCCCTGTACCGGCTCCGGCTCTTCTGGTGAATCTTCTTCGTGTCCCGGAAGAATCCAAATACTACGAGGTGGAAACTCTTTTGTTTTCCTTGTAATTATCCCGAGTTCCTCTCTTGCTCTTTGCAATGAACCATCAGAAATCTTGTTTGCCGCCGCCAGCGTCTTAAGCTCTTTCGCAAGTCTGCGCCCTTCTGGCATATTCTCGGTTATGAACATCTTCGCTGCTTCGACTGCCGGGGCGTTGCTCACCCTCTTCTTGTTCCTGATCGCTGTATAGTCGTCCATTGTCAGGTTATTTTCCCCGAGATAAACAACACCGCCTTTATCCGGGTCGATCTCGAAAAGGATTGTTTTTCCTCTCTTGTCAAGGCTTGATTTTTCGTGTGACATAAACTTCATGTCATCCTCACCCGGGACTGCACCGAGCGCGATATAACTCCGGCAGATTCCCATAATATCCGTAGAGCCAAGAACCCTAGTGATTGCGTCACCCTTCCCGTTCTTATTGAAGTGGCAGATCAGAACAACAGCAACGTCGTGTTTCTCCGCAAGGTCAGCTATATGGTTCAGCTTGTCCCTCGTCTCATTCGGCGCGTTCATGTTTATCTCTGCCCCTATGTACGCTTGAAAAGGGTCGAATATCATTAGATCAGGTTTAAAGTCCTTCATAAAATCCTCTATCTCAGGACTGTCAAACTGTAAAGCTGTCTTTTCCGTTACCGTTGCTATGTTCTCCATATTTGCCCCGCAGATCCTCAGCCGCTTCTTGATCGTGTCCCCGATCCCATCTTCTGCCGTCAAATAGATAGCTTTCCCCGGCGTATCTTTGAAAGGCACCTGATTAAAAAAGCTCCTTCCTGTAGAGACACACGCCGTCATATAACAGAGCACGTAGGTCTTGCCCGTTCCCGGATATGCCGCGCAGATCGTCACCTTCCCCCGTGGTACATAAGGCTGATACAGCCATGTGATCTCCTCTTCCTTTACATCAGACATACTCACAAGGGTGATTCTTTCGCGCTGCTTCTTTACTGGTCGGGACTTGCCTTTGTCAAAAACCGCTTTTCCGCTTATGCGCCGCTCCGTTTCAGCCTCTGCAATAAGATCAATAGCTCTCTGTCGCTCTTCTGCTGTAAGTCCGCTTTCAGTTGTTCCGCTTCTTGCTCTTTCCGTGACTCCCTCACCGCCTTTCTTTTCATATTTTCCCATTCTTCTGCACACCGTTCTTTATACCAGTGCGCCGCGCTCTTCATCTCCTTGTTATGCTCATGTTCCCACTCTAGCACCACCGCCCTATAATAGTCCCGCGCCCTGCTGCATCCGAGGATCGCAAGCCGTGTGAGCGCGTCCTCTGCGAATTCCGGCGTTGTAATGTCGTAGCCATAGATTTTTAGGAACGTGCTCTTATAGAGCTTCATTCCTATGCTGAACGAGTGCAGGAACGGCTTTCTGCCTGTCTGCTGATCCGGCGCGCGTGGCTCTACCTTAAAGATCTCATCCAGTTCCCCGGATCGCTCCGCTGCTTCTAGTTCCGCGCAGATCTGAGCGAAAACATCGTCAGGCACTCTCATGGCTTGCCCCTCTCTTTAAAGGTTTTCAGCCGCTCATGATCAATAGCTTCCTCTGGCTGCAGGCCAATGGCTCTGCAGACCTTCCCGAAGCGCTCCATCTTGACCATATAACCCTTACGTACCCGGTACACGATGCTGACGGATACCCCCGCCTTGTCCGCGATCTCCTGCGGGGACATACAGGACGCCACCATTGCGTTGATGATTACTTCCACTTTTCCGCATACCATACTTACCTCTCCTTTCTGTTGCGATGTCGCAACACTCTTCCACTGATCCAGCCGCCCAGCTTGTCAGTTTTCTGTTTCGATGATCTCAGCTACATCAACACCGAGAGCCTTCGCGATTTTCCCGGCTACTACAGGCTTGCAGTTTTTCCCGTTCATGATATAAGACAATGTTTGCCTTGATATCGCAGCCGCCGAAGCAAGTTGAGCCTGTGTTATCTGTTCTTGAGCTAAAAAAACTATCAGCTTTTCTTTCTTGATTTTCACGCCACTTCTCCTTTCCGATAATTTAATTATCTGTCACAGTTTTATTTTAGACAATTTAATTGTCTTTGTCAACATTTAATTTGAAAAACCTTGAATTAAATTGACGGTAATGATAATATATCTATAGAAAGGAGGGCCTTCTATGCTAGTCGACTATAAAATAATTGCTGAAAATATAAGATTTTTCCGCAAAGGAAAATTAACACAGGCAGAGCTTGGGCAAAAAATTGGACGCTCCGAGAGTTCAATACGAAAATACGAAAGTGGACTTGTGGAGATTCCCAATTCAGTTATAGAGCTGATTGCCGATGCTTTGGGTATCGATTCAATAGACCTATATTTTGATCGTTCAAAACAAGATGAGCATATTAAAAATATGCGTGAAGCAATGGGACTCTCAAACACTGGTGCCGCCCATTTTGATAGTAACGAATACACAGAAGAAGAGCTGGAGCAAATTAAGAAGTTTGCAGAGTTTGTTAAGAGCCAACGCAAAGACACCGAATAGATGGGGAATAGCTCCGTACTCGGCACGGGTATGCAGGTTTCCAAAGGGGTAGTGGTTCGCGACCCCATACCGAACTCGTACCGAATAGTCCCACTTGGGCGAATAGACAACGCAGAATTGCGTTCTGTAAATAGAGCAGAGATTTACGCCGCACATTGACAATAATATACTTACCAAGGGAGCTGATGGGGCGATATGCCAGCCGCTGGAATCCAAGAGATGAAAGGGGCTGATGCGTATGGTTACATTTTCGGATCTGATTCAATTTGTAACAATGCTTTGCGCTGTGATAACTCTTGTTATTTACATATCACGCAAAAAGTAACGCCCTCTGTCTGGTAAACTAAGGCGTTACTTCATGTAATAAATTACTTACCGGCGGCTAGGCTTCATCTAGTCATCGGCTCTCTTGTTAAGTATATTATAGTCAATATTTCAGTATGTGTCAAATATATCTTCCTTTGATCCAGCCGCCCAGCCAGACGAAAGGAGATAAGACACATGGCACTAATAACATGCCCGGAGTGCTCCGGGAAGGTGTCTGACAAGGCGTATTCCTGCCCGCATTGCGGCTATCCCATGAAGGAGGGGATAAGCGTACCCTCACGGCAGAAACGCCCGGGGAAGAGGCGCAGGAACGGCACAGGGACTGTAGTGAAGCTGTCCGGCAAGAGGCGGAGTCCCTTTCAGGTTCGTGTGAATACCCGTATTGATGAGTGGGGTTATCCGCGGTATGACGTTCTGGGGAATTTCCCTGACCGCGTATCTGCTGATATCGCCTTGGCAGAGTACAACAAGAGTCCCTATGATGTCGGCAACCGGAAAAAGACGTTTAAAGAGGTCTTTCATGAGTGGTACAAATGGAAGTACAAGAAGGCCGTGGATGCCCCCGGCAAGAAGACAAGCTCCCAATACTGCTGTGTAGCTGCTTATAAGCACTGTGAGGCTTTACATCCCTGCAAGCTGTCCGAGCTTACCTCTCTGGATCTACAGGCTGCACTTGATCAGAACAACCTTTCACGCTCCATGCTTGAGCACATCAAGACCCTGCTGAACCAGATGTACAGGTATGCCCTGCAATTTGAGATTGTGGACAAGAACCGGGCGGAGTTCGCGCAGATCACCAAAGAGGATGACACAAAGAAGGGCGTTCCCTTCACGGAGGAAGAGCGTAAGAAGTTGTGGGATCACAAGGATGCTCCCTTTGTGGACACGATTCTGATCTACATTTACTCAGGTTGGCGCATCAATGAATTGGCAAGGATGCCTCTTGAAGACATCGACCTGCAGGAGCGGACATTCACCGGAGGACTTAAGACCAGACAGAGCCGTCACCGCGTCGTACCGATCCACTCCAAGATATACGGTATGGTCAAAGCGCGCCATGATCCACGCTTCAAGAGCCTGATCTACCACGACGGGATCCGAGACATATCAGAGCAGGATTACCGGAAATACTTCAAAGAGGCGCTCCTGTCTTGCGGGATCACCACCGGGCACACGCCGCACGACTGCCGCCACACCTGCAATATGATGATGGATGACGCAGAGGTAAACCGGACGGCCCGTTATAAGATCATGGGTCATGCGGGGAAGGATGTAAACGAACGGACTTACTCGCACAAAGACATTGAGAAGCTGAGAGAAGAACTTGAGAAAATTTAATTTTGTGCATGAGTATGACCTGTGCCGCCGTACTCATGCGTTTTTTATTAGTCTTTTAATAGTATCTCTTTTCAAGGGAAATCCCCGTATTTACGGACTTTTCCCCCTGATTTATCTTATGAAATTTTTAAATCATTGCGACACTCTTCCACTGATCCAGCCGCCCAGCCTGTCAGTTTTCCAATAAAGTTTCAAGTGGTACTTTCAGAGCGTCCATGCTCTTAACGGCTGATCTACTAGAGCATCTGCGCCCATTCTGGATGCCGCTGATCGTTGCTCTGGACACGCCAGACATCTCCACGAACTTAAGCTGTGTGATGTCCTGCCGCGCCATCTCTGTGACAAGTTTCACCCTGTTGATTCTCAATGTTCTCACCTCCGGATTTAAGCATTTGCTTATTATACTACAGCTTATGCTTTATTTTGGATTTAAAATGTGATATCGTTTTAAGCAAAGTAAGAAGAAAGAGCGCTAAATCTGTGAATCTTGGAACGCGTATAAAGGAAGCAAGAAAAGAAGCCGGTCTCACTCAAAAGCAACTAGGGAAAAACTTGGGGTATCTGCTGCAATGATTGCACAATATGAAAATGGAACACACAGACCCAAAATAGAAACTTTATCCCGGATTTCAAAATCTTTAAATTGCGGAACATGAGGGCGATGAAGCGCAAAAAAATCTTGATTTTTGACTTATTATTTTTGAACGTTAAATAGTAGGGGCCAAAATAAATCTGTTGAGCAAGTAGAGCTTTTATCCAAAATCCCGGAATACCGCAAAGACACCGAATAGAGGGATAGCGTTTTGCACCCCCGCATATTGTACATTGACAATAATATACTTACCAAGGCAGCCGGTAGGACGGCTTCTGCCCGTTCCGAGACTTGCGGAAAGGGGTGGTGCTTATGTATGTGACTTACAGTGACCTCTTTACCTTTGTTATAATGATAACGGGTATTGTAGCACTTATCTATCAAATACATAAAAAATAACCGTCCTGCTCCCTGAGAAAGAATAGGACGATTATTTTCGCTTTTATTTTCACCGGGACGGGTAGTCTTCACCTACCTTCCGGCTGTCTTGTTAAGTATATTATAAGGCTACATGTAGCATTCGTCAAGACCGGGAAGGAGACATTACGATGACTGACATTCTGATTATGGGAGAAATTCTTGTTGAGATCATGCGGGCGCATGAAGATGTACCGCTTAATGAAACCGGAGTATTTAAGGGGCCGTACCCGAGCGGAGCGCCAGCTATTTGCATCGACGCGGCGGCAAGACTCGGCTGCCGCACCATGCTCATCGGCAGCGTGGGGCAGGATGATTTTGGAGACTGTGTCGTTAACCGCCTCGAAAAAGATGGCGTAGACTGCACACATATATACAGATCGGCCGATTCCTCTACGGGTTGTGCGTTTGTCACCTACTTTGCGGACGGCTCCAGAAAATTCATCTTCCACATGGGTGCGGCCCTTGAAGCAACCGCGCCGGATATCAATCAGCTTTCTAACGTAAAATATATACATATCATGGGTTGCTCTCTCATGGCGGGAGTCCGGCTCTCAGCGGGAATCCTTGACACAATGCGCGCCCTGTCTGCACGGGGCACCAAGATTTCCTTTGATCCGAACATCCGCAAAGAACTATTTACCGCTGACACGGAAGACATCCTCAATGAAGTTCTCCGGCACACGAATATCTTCCTTCCCGGACGGGAAGAACTGCTTATGATAACAAAAGCAGCTACCGTTGAGAGCGCTGTAAAGAAATGCTTTGAGAATCCGTCTTTGGAGATCCTTGTGCTAAAAGACGGCTCCAACGGAAGCCGCCTTTATACCCGCCACGCTATCGGAAGCAATCCCGCTGCCGAAAACAGTCTGGTTGCTGAAAGCATCCCCGTATATCCGGTCGAGCAGATTGACGCAACTGGGGCAGGCGACTGCTTTGACGGGGCGTTTCTGGCCGGACTGGTTCACGGGAAAACTCCTGCGGAAGCCGCCCGGATGGGCGCAGCCGCAGGAGCATTAAATGTAACAGCCTTCGGGCCGATGGAAGGCGACATCAATCCCAAAACCGTGGAAACACTAATCAGAACTGCCCTTTAAGTAGCGGATAATACTTTCGGAACTTCTGATAGCGTTCCTCATACTTTGTCACAAGTCCGGCATCCGGCTCTTCCGTGGCAACGACCTTCACCAGCTTCTTTGCGGCCTCTTCCACTGACGGGAACACTCCGCAGCCTACTGCCGCGAGGATCGCCGCTCCGTATCCCGGCCCTTCCTCGCTCTCGATGATGTCCACTTTCATGTTCATCACGTTCGCGATAATTTTGCGCCAGAGAGGACTCTTCGCGCCGCCGCCGCAGATCTTCGTACGCTTTGGATTCACGCCGATGCTTCTTGCAACCTCAAGGGAATCTCTTAGTCCAAACGCCACGCCTTCGAGCACCGCAAGCGTCATCTCCTCCCTCGTTGTATCCATGCTCATCCCGATGAACGCCGCTCTCGCATCGGGGTCATTGTGCGGGGAGCGCTCTCCCATCAGATAGGGAAGATAGAAGACACGGTTTTCGCCAAGTCCTGTGATGCTTTTTTGCTCTCCTGCATAATCCGTTGTCCTTAGGATATCATCCATCCACCACTTATTGCAGGATGCAGCGCTCAGCATACACCCCATAAGGTGATAATTACCGTCCGCATGGGCGAATGAATGTAGCGCGTTGTTATCGTCCACTCCGAATCTCTCACTGGAGATAAAAAGTGTTCCTGATGTTCCCAGCGAAATATTGCAGCCGCCGTCTCCGACCGTTGCCGTGCCGACCGCAGCAGCAGCGTTATCCCCCGCGCCCGCGATCACTTTCACATCCGCCGGAAGTCCCAGCTCTGCCGCCACATCATCTTTTAAAGTCCCTACAGCCTCCCAACTCTCATAAAGCTTCGGGAGCTGTACTTCTGTAATATCGCAGATCTCCATCATCTCTTTTGACCAGCACTTGTGCTCCACGTCAAGGAGCAGCATACCGGACGCATCCGAATACTCTGTGCAGAATGACCCTGACAGCCTATACGCAAGATAATCCTTCGGAAGCATGATCTTACATATCCGCGCGAAATTCTCAGGCTCATTCTCCTTCATCCATAAGATTTTGGGGACTGTGAATCCAGCAAAAGCAATATTGGCAGTGTATTTAGAAAGCTTTTCCTTTCCTATCACATTATTAAGGTACTCAACCTGTTTTCCGGTACGTCCGTCGTTCCACAGGATCGCCGGGCGGATCACCTCATCCTTTTCATCCAGCGCCACCAACCCGTGCATCTGCCCGCCGAAGCTGATGCCTTTCACCTGAGCCTTGTCGCACTCTGCTGTCAGCTCCTTTATCCCCGCCATGGTCTGCGCAAACCAGTCCTCAGGCTTCTGCTCCGACCATCCCGGCTGCGGGAAATACAGCGGATATTCTTTTGACACGATCTTATGAATCTTACCGTCCTCATCCATCAAAAGCAGCTTCACTGCCGATGTACCAAGGTCTACTCCTATAAAAAACATCCTTCTACCCCCACGGATTCTCTGTCGGGTATCTTACCCCTTTCGGCTGGTTGTAACCGATCTCGTCTACCGGAACGCCAATGTATTTAAACACTTCAAACAACTCTTTTCCGAAATGTCCGAACGCTACCGCGCCGTGATGCGGATAATTCTTCTCGATCAGCACGTGGCGGTAGAAGCGTCCCATCTCCGGGATCGCGAACACGCCGATGGAACCGAATGACTTTGTAGCTACCGGAAGCACCTCGCCCTGTGCCACATATGCGCGCAGGATGTTGTCGGATGTGCTCTGCAGACGGAAGAATGTGATATCTCCCGGCACGATGTCTCCCTCGAGCGTTCCCTGTGTCACCTCCTCCGGAAGTGTCCTCGCCATGATCATCTGGTACTTCATCTCGCAGAAGGACAGCTTGGAAGACGCTGTATTTCCACAGTGGAATCCCATAAATGTATCCTTCTGCGTATACGGGAATTTGCCTTCAATACTTGCTTTATACATATCCGCCGGTACAGTATTGTTGATATCAAGCAGGGTCACTGTATCCTGACTTACTACCGTTCCGATGAACTCGCTTAAGCACCCGTAAATATCGACCTCACAAGATACCGGGATTCCCTGAGCAGTCAGACGGCTGTTCACATAGCAGGGGACGAACCCGAACTGTGTCTGGAATGCAGGCCAGCATTTACCGGCGATCGCCACGTATTTTCTGTATCCTCTGTGCTCCTCTACCCAGTCCTTCAATGTAAGTTCATACTGGGCAAGCTTGGAAAGTATCTCCGGCTTCTTGTTGCCCGCGCCAAGCTCTGCCTCCATCTCAGCTACAATAGCAGGGATCCTCTCGTCTCCGGCATGCTTATTGTATGCTTCGAAAAGATCCAGCTCCGAATTCTCCTCGATCTCAACGCCGATATTGTAAAGCTGCTGGATCGGCGCATTGCATGCAAGGAAGTTGAGCGGTCTCGGCCCGAAGCTGATGATCTTTAAGTTATTAAGTCCGACAACCGCCCTCGCGATCGGCTCGAACTCGTGAATCATATCCGCGCACTCCTCCGCTGTCCCCACCGGATACTCCGGTATGTAAGCCTTCACTCCGCGCAGCTTCAAGTTATAACTTGCGTTGAGCATGCCGCAGTAGGCGTCGCCGCGTCCCTGTGTCAGGTTATTCTGGCTCTCCTCTGCCGCCGCGATGAACATCTTCGGCCCGTCAAAGTGTTTCGCAAGAAGCGTCTCTGAGATCTCCGGTCCGAAGTTTCCAAGATACACAACCAACGCGTTGCAGCTCTCTTTCTTGATATCCTCAAGCGCCTGCACCATGTGGATCTCGCTCTCAACAATACAGATCGGGCACTCATAGACCGTACCTTCACCATATTTCTTCGTATAAGCCTCGATCAGTGCTTTTCTCCTGTTCACTGACAGGCTCTCCGGGAAACAATCCCTGCTCACTGCTACAACCCCGATCTTTAATTCCGGCATGTTACTCATAATTCTTATCCTCTCTTTCTGTTATCTATATATCTACATGGCGTATATGTCCGCCTGTTGCACGAAATCATCACTTTCCGTATTTTCCATATCACTTTACGACTACACGCTGACATTTTCACCCTTCAGACCGCAGAACACGCCCTCTATCTGCGCTTCCTCATGCGCGATAAGCCACTTATTCACCGCTGTCAGCAGACGGTTCTCCCCGATCCTCTCTGGTTCAAACGGCAGTTCTTCATTCGTTCCCTTCGGAAGAACAACTACACAGCGGAACCCGCCTTCATTTACAGAACACGGCGCATAATGCAGCGTCGTGGCGTACAGCTCTACCGCCGTTCCCTCAGGAATGAAAAATGCTTCCACCTTATCCGTATCGTAAATATCCTCTTCACCGATATCCTGCTGACATCCCAGAAGCAGGATCAGATCCGTCGCCGCGATGTCGATCTCAGAGCTTCTGTGATATTCCAGCGCATTCAACTTATGATTATCCCCATTGCAGTACCCGATCTGGATGGGCAGACCGCCGAACCCCTTCCGGCACACTTCCGCCGCCTCCGGCAGCATTTCCAGCGCCTCCACTGACGGCACATAAATAACGTCCTTCGGAAGCGGGGTATGCTCCATCTCCTTTAAGATCTTCCCGAAAGAAAACTCTGTCATGATCTTCCCGTATTTTCCGAAGGACGCGTCTGTCACGTTTTTAATATTCACTTATCCGACCTCCTTATCCCCCGGTATGCCGCCGGAGTCTTAATCTGAACAGCGCGCCGCGTCTCACACTTATCCATATGCCACTCTTGCGCCGCCTCACGCTTCTGAGGTCATTTTATCAACTTATATTCCCCTTTTCGACCAAAAAATTAACCATTTCATGCCCAAATCTTGACCTGCAGGCTCAGTCATTTAATTCACTGGCACTCCCTGAGCTAAACAGACAAAAACAGCTTTGTTCCGTCCAATACGGGAGTCAGTGAATAAGATCATGCCCTCCTTTACGGTGCTGTACTATGTTTGGGAATAAAATATTCCTGTTTCAAAGCTCCCTCTAGTTTGAGTAGCTCAACTTTTTTGTTAATGCCGCCAGCATACCCGGTCAAACTCCCGTTTGTTCCTACCACTCGGTGACAGGGGACAATAATGGAAATCTCATTGCGGCCGACAGCTCCGCCTACCGCCTGAGCTGACATACGCTTTAATCCGCGTTTGGCGGCAACTTGTTTCGCAATTTCCCCGTAGGTCATAGTCTGACCGTATGGAATTGAATAAAGAATTTCCCACACCTCATTTTGAAAATCTGTGCCTGTAAAGTGGAGTGGCACCTGAAAGTCCGGCTCTTTTCCAGAAAAATAGATGTCGAGCCATTTTTTCGTCTGTTCAAACACGGGAAGTTCTTTTTCTTCGTGTTCTTTATCCAGATAAAGAGCAAAATATTTTTGCCCTTCAAACCACAGTCCGGTTAAGCCTGTTTCGTCTGCGGCAAGCAAAACCTTCCCTATGGGAGATTGGTAATGACTGATGTACTGCATATCAAACCTCCATATCAAAATACTGATTAGAATCCTGCGGAGCCTGCGCGCGGTCTGTGTCTGTATAGGAACGGATTTCAGAGCAGACGGTAATTTTATAGCTTTCAAACAGCTTTTCCCGCCCCTCTTTCTGGCTCATGCGGTGCTGCATAACATTCCTCCAACGCTCTACGGCGGTTTCGTCTGTCCATATATTCATAGACAGCAGCTTTCCTTCTTCATTTAAGCTGGAAAAGCGTTCTGCCCGGACAAAACCTTCAAAACCGGCTAACAGCGGTTTTAACATGGCTGCAAGGTCAAGATATTTTTTCTTTCCAGCTTTGGTCGGTTTGACTTCAAATAAGACAATGATATTTGCCACTTTCATTTCCTCCCTGTGTTCAGATGTTTTCTGGTTTACATAGTTTACATGGCCGGTAGCCATTTTCTAATGCTTCTTCTAAAGTATCAAAGAACACCATGTTTTTTTCTAAAGGTATTCGGGAATAGCAAGACGGCAGGCAAACAATTTTTGTGGATTTTACTGCAACAAAAAATTTACCGTCATACCTTTTGTCCCGATTTTTGACTGCGTTTATTTGTTCTGTCCGTTCCACGATTTACTCCTTTCTTCGGCGCATAATCCTTCATACCCGGGACTGCGCCCCCCCCCCGCGACACCCCATAAATACAAACTGGCAACACTGCAATAAGGACTGAAACGCCTGCGGTATTTTTCAAAGAGTTTACGGTCTATCTTTCTATGATGATAGACCATACGCAAGCCACGCTGGATTGCAAGATCGTCAAAGCTGAAAATATCGGGACACTGCAAACAAAAAAGCAGAATCATTTCTGCTGTCCATACACCGATACCTTTCAGAGAGACCAGCATTTTAATTGCTTCACTGTCCGGCAATTGGGAAACCCTCTCCAGATCAAATGCTCCGCTTTGCACTTTTTCCGCAAAATCTTTGATATATTCTGCTTTACGAAAGGTCATACCGAAAGACTGCAGCTCTGGGATTTCAGCCGCAAGTATGCTTTCTGCGGTCACTTCTCCAAGTTGTTCTTTCATACGCCGCCAGATTGTCGCCTGCGCCTTTGTTGATATTTGCTGCCCAATAATGTGATGTATGACAGAGGAAAACAGGTCGCTATCCACTTCACGTTCAATATGCCCGATTTTTTCAATGACTTCGCCTAACACCTTATCTTTCTTTTTCAGATACTCAGTTTCCTTATCGCCATATTGGAAATACAATCGGTTCACCTCCTGCATTATTGACATTTTTTCTGAAATTCATTATGATTTTATCACAAAATAATACACTGAACTATCGCAAAATCCCCTAATATTATCGTAATATTCTCAAAAAGGGAAAGGGAGATAGATTTGGAAAAGGGAAATTATATCAATTCAATCAATTTGAATATCGACACGGATTTTCCGTATCTCGTCCTTGACGTGATAGGGAAAAATTCCTATCCGCGGAATCCGGGATTTCAGGTCATGCACTGGCATGAGGATTTACAATTTATTTATGTACTGGACGGAATCGCTGAGGTTCGTACACTTGACAATTCGCTTCAGATACAGGCGGGAGAAGCAATCTTTATCAATAAAGAAGTAGTACATTTTGTAGGGGAAATTAAAAACTGCCATTATAACAGCTTTCTGTTCCCGCCATACTTTCTTGCCTTTTATACGGGAAGTCCTGCAAAAGATTTTGTGGACAGTATTATAACGAATGACAGGCTCTCTCTTATCCATTTCACACCTACTGTCGGATGGCAGAAAGAGATAACGACAATTTTACAACAATTAGTTCAACTTGAAAAAGACAAGACAATTTTCTATGTCTATGAAGTCTTAGTTAAGTTAGCTTCTCTCTGGTTGACAATGCGTAAAAATATCATACTTCCGCAAAACCAGAAAGAAAGTGTCGTTCAGCTCCGTATGCAAAAAATTCTACGCTTTATTGAAGAACACTTTTCAGAAGATATTACACTTTCTGACTTGTCTGCAAGTGCAAACATCAGTAAATCGGAATGTTCCCGTTGTTTTAAAATAAGCATGGATACTACGCCTTATAAATATCTGACCGAATACCGCTTGTCGAAAGCCGCTCAGCTTTTAGGAAAAACAAATGAGCCTGTGGGCAATATTGCTGCAGCTGTGGGATTTCATCAAATGAGCCATTTCGGAAAATGCTTTAAGGAAAAAACAGGCTACTCACCAAAAGAATACCGGGAAATGGCGCTGAATCAAACAGGGCGATGACAGACTGGCACCGTTTGAAGCCGTTAAAAACACAGATTCCTCCACACGCCGAACAGACAGAGTACCCCGATATACACCAGAAGCGCCCGCTGGTTCCACTTTGGCAGAGGCTTTTCTTTGATCTGCATATAATTGTAATAGATGATCTCTGCCGCAAGAATCGGGGCAGTCACGAACAAGAAGGGATTTGCCTGAAAGGCCCCATGGAAATCCAGCCGCGACAGGCATACAAAGAGGGTGGTTATCCCGCACCCCGGACATAACCACCCTGTAATCTCTCGGAACAGGCACGGGATGGCAAGACCGGTCAGCTTCACCCAAACCAGATAAAGTACGCCGATCCCCAGTACAATACTCAAGACTTTGATCCTTTTTCCCATGCTCCCGCTTGTTCTCTCCATTTCGCCTGTCTCATTCAGTCTGTCTGATTTATCCCAATCGTACCTTCTTATTGATCGTATCCTGTATCAGGCACATATTAACGATTCCCAACCCAAAGAGGCTGAGTATAAGATAGAGGATTCCCGCATTTCCGCCCCTTATATTGTTGAGAAAATCAACCTTCTCACCCATCTTATAATACCAGTACAATCCATAGATGCCACAGGTGATGATTATAAACAGAAGAACCATCCCTCCGGTCGTCGCCTGCCTGTCCCCGGCAAGCTGGTTGACCTCGTCGTTGACTTTCACGATCCAGTATAACTCATAGATACCGCACGTGATGATCGTTAGAACAATAGCAAGCGGAATACTCCTCACGAAAATCCCCGCAGAATTTCCCGACTGTCCCAGCGGACTCCCACAGCTATTGCAGTATTGCGCGCGATCCTCACACCATTTTCCGCAGTTTGAGCATTGTTTCATCTCTTTTCTTCCTCCTTAAACATTTTGAAAAAACATAATATAGTAGATTGGTATATAGATAATTTTGTCTTTGACGGTGATCATTCTCTCATTGGACACGACATAGGCTTTTTTTACGTGGTAATCATCATTTTTCGTAAAAGTATTAAGCGCGCTGTGCACCATGTAGTCCTTCCCTGACTTTACCTCGATGGGTACCACTGACAGACTGTCGTAATCATCGATCAGATAGTCCACCTCACCCTTGCTTCGGTTGTCGTAGTAAAACAGTTTATATCCGTGAGCAATCAGCTCGCCCGCTACCACACATTCGTAAACAGCACCAAGATTAACACTTTTTTCATCTCCCATGACTGCCCTGACATTATTGCCGTACAAAATGCTTGAAAGTATGCCTGCATCATTAAGGTACAGCTTCAGGAGATTCCTTTTTCCTGATTCGATCAGAGGGAAGACCGGTGTGGACACAGCCTGAACATTAAGCGCGATTCCCGCGCTGACCAGATAATCAAATTCCTCTTGATAATCCCCGAAAGTCTTTCCCTTTTTGTTCTCAATCTCCTTCGCCACAACACGTTTTTTCTTATTCTCCATATTGGAAGGAATCATATCATATATACGGCGAATCTTCAACTTATTATCTGCGTCATACTTCGATGCGTCTGCTGCGTAATATTCATGGATTTCGTTCTGTATCTCTCTTACAGAACGGATATTTTTCTCTTCCAGATAAGAGTTCACAGCGTCCGGCATCCCACCGATAAGCAGATATTTGCGAAAAAGATCCATCATCTTATTATGCGTTGCTTCATCCAGAGCTTCCAGTTTTTCGAACTTTCTGCGCAGAGACGAAACGACAAGTTCGTTCATGCCATTCGCATATAAAAACTCTTCAAAATCAAGGGGAAACATCCTGATTCTGCGGATACTCCCCATGGGGATGGATGTTGTCTGCGCAAGCGTCACCCCGAGCAATGAACCGCTTGCTATATACGTAAATCTGCCATCTTGGGACAAGAACTTCAAAAGTGTCAGAAGATGAGGATATGCCTGAATCTCGTCAATAAAGATCAGCGTATTCTCTTTACCTTTCATCTTATCCCCCGCAATCATACTAAGCTGCAGATAAAAGTCTTCTACGGTTCTTATTTCCGCAAATAACCGGGGACCGATGGAATCCTCAATCATATTGACCTCAATAAAATTCTGAAACAATTTATTTCCCACGTGCCGTACAATATAAGTTTTTCCCACCTGTCTGGCGCCGTCAACCAGCAAAATCTTTGCTGATCCTGATTTCAAATGATCTTCTATTGTTTTTTCGATCTTCCGGTAAAGCACAGCCTCATCTCCAAACTTTTCAATAGATTATCGCATCATTTTCTTTGATTTTTCAATAGAATTGTTGCACACTTTTTCTGACTTTTCAATAGTTTTTTACTCTATTTTTTCTGACTTTTCAATAATCTGTATTGACTCGGCAGCATCCCGTATTTCTTTTGAAACGCTCTTGCCAGCGCCTTGCTCCCTGAAAAGCCGTTTCTCAGCGCGATCTCTGTAATATTGTAGGCACTGTTTTCCAGCTCCTTGAGCGCGTACCCTAGCCGGATGCTCTGTACGTAATCCTTAAAGCTGATCCCCGCGTACTTGCGGAACATCCTCGACAGGTAGGCGGGTGAATACCCAAACACCCAAGCCACCTCCTCGAGACTTAATTCCTCGGTATAATTGTCTTTCATATAGGCGGTAATCGCTGAAAGCCGCGTCAGTTTCTTATTCTTACGCATGAAATCCTGATCCACTTCCGTGAGGCGGTACTCTTTCACAAGGTAGTACATGATATTGTAAAACAGGCTTTTCATTTTCATATCATATCCGCAGGACTTCTCTGTGTAGGCACGGTACAGCGCCTTCACAAGCTCCATGAAACGCGCGTCCCGTTTGCCCGGCTCATGGGTAAACCAGATAAACTGCTCTCCCGTAAAATAATCCTCAAACATTTTCAGAGGAATCTGCAAAACGATCGTCTCATTGGGGAGCGGCGAATCGACCGAGTGGATCTCATTGGAATTTACGATCATGAACTCATCCGCCGCCAGATCCCACGGCCTCTCGTCGATAAAAAAGCGTAAACTCCCCTTACACACCGCAAATATCTCGACCGAGCGGTGCCAGTGCTTGTCTCTTCTGTAATTCCCTTCGCTCCCCTCAAAAAGAAAGAGCTTGAACGGGAACCCTTCCTCTGGAACAATCAATTCATGTGAAAACTGCATGGGTGCCTCCATGTGCAACATTATACACTATTGCCAAACAGATAGCGATAAGTTCTTCTCTGTTGGAGCAGGATGTCCCTGACTCTTCTTTTTATTTCAGGCGGATAGTACTTCTCCCCGTCCAGCAGATTGGTTATCGTATGCTCGTCAAAATGAAATCGCATCTCCTGTCCGTACAGGCTTTCCACTGCGTCTAGCTGCTCCTGAAAATCGGTTGTCAGTGTCTTTGACCGCACCTGAGGGATCAGATCAATGATATCCTTATTCATGGGATAGTCCATTGTGGTATCCGACAAAAGAGCGCACCCGTTATCAAATACAGGGCAGTAATGAAACTCCCCAGCAGTATCAAGTAATACAGCCATGTTGTGCATGTGCCTGTCCTCATTTAGGAACAGGGCATCCACGGTCAAAACGCGGCAGAGATACTTTCCGAATCCTTTCAGTCCTGTCATCCTTTCTGCCTGTGCCGTAAGAAATCCTGCCCTCTCATGCACTCCCTCAATCTGAAAAATACTCTTATACAGACTTTTCCCGTGTTGATTTTGAAAAAGCCTTTCTAACGTGATAAGCTGCCAGCCTTCGGGAAGGAAATTCTGGCTTTTACATCCGTAATAAACCCTGTCTTTATACACAATCTCCTCTGTCTGGTACATAATGTACTCATCCTTTTCCAGATTGGAATACCTCAGCAGTCCGGACACAACGTATTCCGCAAGACCTTCATATCCCGCGTAGTCCGCTTTATACCAAGTGCCTTCCTTCTGCCATTTCAACTGGTTTCCTTTGGAGGAATGTTGCTGGTTCCCACGGATATCTGTGTCAAACAATCTGATCATGCTGCTCACCTCTCGATCTGTATCCAGAAATCATCCTCCGCCATTCTCCCCCCGGTCTTCTCAATGATAAGAAACGGATCATAGAACGGAAGATTCAGATCCCGCAATATCAGCTTCATCTTATCCCTCGTCCTCGGGAAGCACCGCGACTCAAGGAACTCCTCATATTCTTCATAATCAGGATGTTCATTCACGCCAAATGCACGGTACAGCGGGTCCGAGACATAATTTTTGATCTCTACCTGCCTCTCTCTGTCGTCCACATCGATCACGGTACATAATTGTTTTTTGAAATAATACCGCAGACGGAGCGGTGACTTTTGGGGATGAATCTCCAGTTCACCCAGAATTCCCGGATGCTCCCGCAAGATGCACAAAAGCGTTACGATCGGGCCTTTTACCTCTGTCTGTCCGCTCTCCCAGCGCTCCACAGTCTTGACCGATACCCCTGCCAGTTCTGCCAGATTACTCTGTGTAATTTTTAATTTTTTACGGATCAGTTTGATATCCGTGGCTGTCAATGCCCGCTGCAGAGCATACTCCATAATAAACGCCTCCCGAAATGTTCCCCTCTCTTTACAAGAGCACTGCTTTTTCGTAGTATAACACAAATAACCCCTAAATATAAGGGGTTATTATAAGAATTTATCCCTCATATTTAGGGGTGCTCTTTTTATCCTAGTATGTCATTATGCAGAAGCTTATGCTCCTTCCCTTTGAGAATCCCTTCATAAACCGTCGCCACGATCGGATTTTCATTTGACAGCTTGATCTGTGCCATACTGTCGATCTTGTAGATGCCCTCCAGTCTTGCCTTCTTCGTCCTTGGCCCGATGGGCACCGGCTGTCCGCCTCCGGCAATACAGCCTCTCTTGCACGCCATGACTTCCACGAAGTCATAATATGCTTCTCCTGCCTTCATCTTATCCAGCAGATCCTCCGCGCAGTGCAGTCCGTTCACCACCGCGATCTTCACTTCACGGTCACCAAGCTTCACAGACGCCTCTTTGATGCCGTCCACGCCTCGGATACCAGAGAAGCTGATCGCCTCTAAGTCCTCCGCACGGCTGCTGCCTGTCAGACGGCGGAGCACCGCCTCGGTCACACCGCCTGTCACGCCGAAGATGGCGCCTGCGCCCGAGGAAAGGCCAAAGGGCATATCCAACGCTTCTGGCTGTACCTGCGCCAGATCAATACCAGCCTCTTGGATCATCCTTGTGATCTCTGTTGTGGTCAGCACATAATCCACATCCTGCTCTCCGTCTGTGAAATGTTCTGGTCTCTTGATCTCCGCCTTCTTTGCCGTGCATGGCATGATGGAGACAACCATGGTTTTCCTCGGCTCTCTGTCCTCCGCCTTATCCTTTTCAGCGTTCATTCTCGCCTCTTCCTTTAAGAGTGCGCCGAACATCTCCTGCGGGGAACGGCAGGTGGAAATATTCCCCCGGAACTCTGGATAACGGTTCTCGCAGAACTTCACCCACGCCGGACAGCAGGAGGTGAACAGCGGAAGATTCTCCCCGGATTCCAGACGCTCTACCAACTCTTTGGACTCTTCCATGACCGTCAGATCCGCGCCGAAGTTGGTGTCATATACTTCATCAAAGCCAATACGCCTCAGTGCTGCCACCAGACGCCCCAGTGTGTTCTCTCCCTTCTTGATGCCGAACTTGTCGCCCACTGCAACGCGGACCGCCGGGGCAATCTGCGCCACAACCCTTGTATTACGGTCAGAGAGCGCCGCCCATACAGGCTCTACCTCCTGCTTGATACTGATGGCGCCCGTCGGGCAGACCGCGCGGCACTGTCCGCATCCCACACAGTCCGTCTCCGCCAGATCTTTATTGAAAGCCGGAGTCACCTGCATCTTCGATCCACGGAAAGCAAAGTCCAGTATACCAAGTCCTTGGATCTCATCGCATGTTCTCACACAGTCTCCGCAGAGAATACATTTATTCGGGTCGCGGATCACGCAGTCTGAGGATGTGTCTTTGGGAAGCTGTTTCTTATTATTTTCAAAACGTACATCCGTGATGCCAAGCTGCCTTGAAAGCTTCTGCAATGTACAGACACCGTTCTTCGCGCAGGTCGTACAGTCTCTGCAATGGGACGCAAGGAGAAGCTCGATGATCATCTTCCTGTGATGCTGGAGCCTCGGCGTATTCGTATAGATAACCATGCCGTCTCTTGGCACCTCAGAGCAGGAAGCGAATATCTTTCCCCGGTCGTCCTCCACCACACACATCCTGCATGCGCCGTATGTGGACAGCTCAGAATGATAGCAGAACGTAGGAAGGTCGATGCCGGATTTCCTGATCACGGAAAGCACGTTCTTCTCATTGGTAAAAGTCACTCTTCTATTGTTTATTGTCATATAACTCATGCTTGTTCCCTCCTACCATTCAACATGTATCGCGCCAAACGCACATGAACTCTCACATGCGCCGCATTTAATACATCTCTCAGTGTCTATTGTAAACGGCTCTTTAATCTTGCCGCTGATGGCGTCAGCCGGACAATTTCTCGCGCACTTGGAACAACCCTTACAGCGCTCCGGACTGATGACGTAGCGTTTCATCGCCGTACAGGTACGGGACGCGCACCTCTTATCCACTACATGTTCCATATATTCGTCGCGGAATAATTTCAATGTACTCATGACCGGAAGCGCCGCGCTCTTTCCTAATCCGCAGAGAGCCGTCTCTGTGATTGTTGTCGCCAGATCCTCCAAAAGCTCCAGATCCTCCGCCTTGCCGTTTCCTGCTACGATCCGCTCTAGGATCTCCAGCATCCGCTTCGTTCCCTCACGGCAGGGCACACATTTTCCGCAACTCTCGTTCTGCGTAAAGTTCATAAAGAACCTTGCCACCTCTACCATACACGTATTGTCGTCCATAACCACAAGTCCGCCGGAACCGATCATGGCTCCCATCTTCTTCAAGGAATCAAAGTCCAGATTCACATCCAGATGGGGTGTGATGAGACATCCTCCTGAAGGCCCTCCGATCTGCACTGCCTTGAACTTCCCGTCTCCCTTGATGCCGCCGCCGATATCATAGATGACCTCCCGAAGCGTCGTTCCCATGGGCACCTCGATCAGACCAGTATGCTTCACGCTTCCTGTCAGGGCAAATGCCTTTGTTCCCGGACTGTTCTCCGGCCCGATGCTCTTGAACCAGTCCGCGCCCTCCATGACGATCATCGGCACGTTGGCAAAGGTCTCTACGTTATTTAACACGGTCGGCTTCGCGAACAACCCCTGCTCCACCGTCCTCGGCGGTTTTACACGGGGCATGCCCCGGTTTCCTTCGATGGATGCTGTCAGCGCGCTTCCTTCTCCGCAGACAAAAGCGCCTGCGCCCCGGTTAATATGAAGCCGGAATGAAAAGTCCGTGCCGAGGATATTGTCACCAAGAAGTCCGCATTCCTCCGCCTGAGCGATCGCCAGTTTCAGCCGGCTGATGGCCAGAGGGTATTCCGCGCGCACGTAGATATATCCCTCTTTCGCTCCCACCGCGTAAGCGCCGATCATCATGCCCTCGATCATCTTGTGGGGGTCGCCCTCCATGATACTGCGATCCATGAACGCTCCCGGGTCGCCCTCGTCGCCGTTGCAGACAACATAGCGCTCCGGCTCCTGCTGTCTTGCCACCTGAGACCATTTGTAGCCGGTGGGGAATCCGCCGCCTCCGCGCCCTCTCAGGTTCGAATCTGAAACTTCCTTTATCACTTCCTCCGGCGTCATCTCAAAGAGCGCTTTTTCCAACGCCTGATAGCCGCCTGTGGATATGTATTCCTGAATGTGCTCTGCGTCGATATGCCCGCAGTTTTTCAGTACGTTTCTCGTCTGCTTCTTATAAAAAGGAATCTCCTCCTGCTTCCTGTACTCGATTCCGTCCTGCTTAAACAAAAGATGGCGGATAATATCTCCCCTCTCAATCGTCCTGTGGAAGATTTCGTCACAATCCTCAGGTCGTATCTTTGTGTAAAGAATACCCTGAGGCTCAATGCGCATCAGCGGCCCCATCTCACAGAAGCCGTGGCATCCGCTCTTCTTTACGCCGATCTCACCGTCTCTGTGTGCGATTTCCGGCCCGAAATGCACTTCCACATCCGGATTATCCCTGACCAGCTCGCACATTCTCTCGTAGATCTCGCCGGATCCTCCTGCCAGACATCCCGTTCCCGCGCAGATCAGGATACGGCATCTGCTGTTGTCTATCTTCTCCTTTGAAGCCTTACGGATCTGTCCGAGGGCTTCCCTGTTCTCTATTCTATCCATATGTATCAAGCTCCTCTCATATATTAAGCCTCTTTCCGCTCTCGTGCTCCGTTACGCATCTCTTAATTCCCGCACCAGTTCCGCCGCCGCATCCGGAGTCATCCCCGGATAGACCTTGTCATTTACCGTGAGCACCGGAGCAAGTCCGCAGGCCCCTAAGCAGGATACCGTCTCCAGCGTGAACAGCATATCGTCCGTCGTGGCCTTTTCTGCGGACAATCCAAGCTCACTGTACAGCCGTTCCAGAATGGGAATGGATTTCCGCACATGACAGGCGGTTCCATCGCAGACTTTGATAATATATTTCCCTTTTGGCTCAAAGGAAAAATTCTCATAAAATGTGGCGACACTGTACGCCTTCGCCTCGCTGACCCCCAGCTTCTGCGCCACATAGCTTAGAAGCTCCGGGGGAAGGTAACGGTACTCGCTCTGGATGTCCTGAATGATCGGGATCAGCGCCGCCTGATGCTCGCCATGCGCTGCGATAATCTCATCCGCCTTGTCATAGTAGGTCTGGTCTAACATGGGATACCTCCTTAATTCGAATTGTGTAATATTGATAATAATTTGTCAATTATAGATTATTATATATGGATTCTGCATAATAAGCAACATAAGAATAAGCAGAAAAACTCAGAAAATCAACCAGAAAAAAACACCGGTCAATTTCTGACCCGTGTTATTCTATTTCATATGGCAAGTAAAAAGAAGCCTTCGGCTGGAGCGTCACTCCCAGCATCTCTTTTGCCCATTGCTAAAAGCATGCGGCGCATGACGACGCGCTTTTCACCTCGAAAGCCTCTTTTTATTGTACACAAATTATAACAAAATCATTCTTTTTTGTAAAGAATCGTCTTATTCTCCATGTTGCGTCTCCGATATACCAGAATGTCATAATAGAATTTTTGTATTCTTGCGGATCTCCTTGAACTTTAATTCGGAGAACCAGTTTAAATCTTTCTCCTTGTTCTCCGACTTCCTTTAAAATAACAGCCGTATTGGGTTTGTTTGCCTCAACAATATAATCCGGACTGCTAATGATTTCCGGAAGATAACAGTAAAACCTTTCATAGTCATTTGGATGTCTTTCTTTGATATGTTCTATCCGCTCCTCTGTAATAATAACATCTTCCGTCACAATATCCTCAGTGATACAACTATAAATATCACGGTCTATCTTCCCCACTAATTGCACTTAAAATATCCTCTTTCGTACTGCATATGTCCATTATATCAAACCCAAACCCATTTGCAATCGCCTCTGCTCCACTTTGCAAATATGAGTAAACACAGCCATTTGCTTACTCAAAAATCATGTATCCCTCTTGTGTTTTACGCTGTTTTTTGTTTTTCTTTTTTTCTTCTAACATTCTCATTTTATTTTAATCTTTGCCTTGTATCTTTTAATCACAAACTAAAACGAACGGGAAACATCCCCTTCAAAAATATCCATATATAAGGAGGAAATCATTATGAAGAAAAAAATCACAGCATTATTAATTGGAACATGTTTTACCGCGGCGCTTATGTCAGGATGCGGACAGCGCATAGACGGAACGCAGCAGACGCAGGGGCAGTCCGGAACACAGCAGACACAAGACCAGTCCGGGACTTCCGCACAGAACAATACTTCCGGCACACAGAACTCGAGTGCGGGGACTTCACAGAATTCCAACAACGGAGTTACACAGAATTCTAACAATGGCGGTACTCAGGCTTCCGGCACAGGAATCACAGAAGCTGATGCCAAGACGATCGCCCTGAATCAGGCCGGAGTCGCGGAAGCCGATACCATCGGTCTCGCTGTAAGGCAGGACTTCGACGACGGCCTCACCATATACGAGGTTGATATCTACACCCCCAGCATGGATTATGACTATGACATAAATGCAGCCGACGGCACGATCCTAAAAGAAGACCGCTCTGTAACTGAGCAAGTGACTACTGATCCCGGCGCGGCAATCACCCCTGCCAAAGCAAAAGAGATCCTCCTTGCAAAAGTATCCGGAGCAGGTGAGCAGAATCTCCGCATGAAGGTTGATTTTGACGACGGACGCAGCTACTATGAAGGCGAGATCATCTATAACGGAATGTCTTATGACTATGAACTCGACGCACAGACAGGCAATATCGTAGAATGGTCTGAGGAAGTTCTTGGCTTCTAAGGGGCACACGAAGGGGGCAGGCACTTTTGAGAAGTGTCTGTCCCCCTTTCTGCTGCCTTCCGCCAAGCTCATTCTACAGGCGCTGTCTCAATGATAAACTTCACATTTCCATCCATCTCGTCACTCTTCCCGCTAAAGGTATCATAGCTGCACGTTTCAGATGTCATCGCTTCCAACCGGTCAAGAACCTCTCCCAGTTCGTCCTCCATCATCCTTTTCAGCTCTCCTGTGCCTTCGCTCTCAAACTCTGCCATCCCGTTTTTTAAGGTAAGCGCCCCGGAAGAGAGCGTTGCCGCGCCGTCACGCAGTGATCCGCTGTTAGAGGAAAGGGCCGAGGCACCCTCTGAAAGCTGCCCGCCCAGCGCGTTCAGGCCGGATACCAGCTTTCCAGTTCCTCCTGCTAAGGCCTCTGCTCCCACAGTCAGCTCCGGAGCGCCTGCCGCAAGCTGCTCCGCTCCTGAAAGAAGCGTATCATTATAGTTGCCCAGTTGCGAAAATCCATTGTTCAGGGCATCGATCCCCTCCAGTGCAGACGGAAACTGACTGTTCACGGACTGATCCAATGCCGACAGGGATTCCGCAAACCCTCCGGCACCACCAATCGCTGTATTCAAACCCTGCATCCCCTCATTAAGCGCGTCTACTTTCGCAGAGAATTCTCCGAAAGACTCTTGGGGCAATGCCTCTTTGGCCGATTCAAGTTGTTTTATCTGTGCCTGCATATCTGAAAGCTCTTCATTTAAAGTAACCACAGTTCCCGCGAATGTTTCCATCTCTGACTTGATCGTACCTGCGGCTGTCTGGATTGCGGCGACATCCAGATCAGAAAGATCTACAGAGACATTCTCCAGCCTTTCCATTTCTTTCAGTCCTTCTGCCGCCCCCTGCGCTCCTGACAATGCGCTGATGGCCTCCTGTATCTGCCGGGCCGCTTCCTGTTCCTCCGCTGTATCACCAAGGCCATTCATCTGCAGGGTCAGCGCTTCTATCGAGCTTTGTATCTGTGTCTCGCTTGCAGCCGCAGCATTCTTTGCCGCATCGATCAGCTGATTATCTGAGTCTATGACACTATTTACTGTATTGCATGCGCTTTGAATTGTCTCTTGGACTGTGCTGAGCTTTCCCAGTTCACCTGACAGGCTCTCCAATGAGTCCGCGATATTCCCCAACGGTTCCTGTATTCCGGATGCCAGAGAACCGCCCATATCTCCTGCCGCACTGATCAGTTCATTGCCTGATTGTAACATTGCATCTGCCTGACCAAAAATATTTTGTATCCCTTCTGTTCCTAATGCTTGGGAAAGCTGTGCCGTGGCGTCTGCCAGAGTCCCGGATGCCGAACTGATATCCCCCTCTGCCGCAGAAGACAATGCGGAAACAGCCTCCTGTACCTGTGTCAGTCCTTCCGCAAGTCCGGTCAGAGCCTCCGCGCCTTCCGCAAGCTGCTCTTCTCCCTCCACATAAGTCTCCACGCCGGCTGCGAACGCCTGTGCTCCGGCTGCGTAGTCCGATATTCCCTGCACGATGGAATTGACGCCGTTCGTATACTCTGTCACGCTTCCGCTCAGTTCTCCGTCCGGCCCCATATATTTTTGAATAGCTCCGCACAGCTCATCCGCGCCGTCTGTATAGCTGTCTACTCCGTCCGCCAGCGTCCCTGCTCCCTCTGATAATTCCTCCGATCCACTGACAAGCTGAAGCGCTGCGTCTTCCAGTCCCCCAAGCGAATTCCGAAGCGACTCCATATCCGCGATGTCATTTACATCCAGTTCCCCGAACAGATCCGGAAGCGCCGCCGTGTAGGTGGACGGCATCGTCAGATCCGTCACATCGGCAGTAATTTCCAGACGCTCCGGAATACTCAGCTCTGATGCGGTGGCGTCAAAATCATTGATCCCCAGACTTTTTTTGAGACCCGGCATGGCGAATCCCAGAACGATATTGCGATCCCCGTCAGAAAGAATCCGCCCATTATCGATCGCTACATTGGAAAATGTATCATTGGGGAGGATGAGTCCTGTCACGAGGACAAAGGGCGTGTATGCCTTTGCCTCCCCGCCTCCTGCCTCTATGATATTTTCTGCGTGATTGGTATAATCAATACATATCTTAAGCTGTCCGCTCTTTCCTTTGAGTTCCTCCGGACTGATCTCCTTTCCGTCCAGATAGTAGGTCAGCTTCACATCCACCGGAAGCTCCTCTTTCGTCGTCCCCTGATAGTAAATATCCTCACCGGCTGTTTTCCATGTCAGCGTCTCTCCATCTGATACAAAGGACTCTTCCCCTTTGAGATTCTTAATGTCCTCAAGGCTGCTCACATCCTTGAGTTCCTCTTCACTGCCAGCGTTTTTCAGCCAGTCTGAGACTGTCACGCTCTGCGGCACCCCTGAGGCATCCGCATTGACATACACGGTCTCATCTTTTACCATCTCCGCTGTCGCCTCTTTCACGATGTCCTTTTCATCCGCGGCCGCCTCTGCTTCCTGCGCCGCAGCGCTCCCTGCGGCAAACACCTGCAGCGGGCACAGCACCGCTGACATCCCGACTGCCAGTCCCGCAGTCAATACACGCTTGATCTTTCTGTTTTTATTCATTATCATCTACATCCTTTCTATGGTCTCTACGGACAGTGTGACGCCAGATGGACACTTCGCTCCCTCACAGCAGCGCCGATCTGTCACGATATTAATTGTTTACAGATATCATATCCTGTGTCTTCCGAGTTCTCCCCTTCATCCCGACCGTTGTCTTACAGATCAGTCTATCAAAAACCATAAACATCGCCGGGAGGACTAGGATGACCACCAGCATACTAATGACTGCTCCCCGCGCCAGCAAGGTACAGATCGAGCCGATCATATCCACTTTGGAGTAACATGCCACGCCAAACGTCGCCGCGAAGAAGCTGAGTCCGCTGCTGACAATAGAAGGCATACTCATGCGGTGCGCGATGGCGACGGCTTCTTTCTTCCCTCGCCCGCGCACTCTCTCCTTCTGGTAGCGGCTGGTCATCAGGATCGCGTAATCTACCGTGGCTCCCAACTGGATTGTTCCGATAACGATACTGGCCACAAACGGAAGCTCCGTCCCCATATAGTACGGGAACGCCATATTTACCGCGATGGCAAATTCAATGACCGCCACAAGGATGACCGGTAATGAGACAGACTTAAACACAATCATGATGATAAGAAAGATCGCTGCCACGGAGATGAGATTTACATTCCGCAGATCCACATCTGTCACATCCTGAAGATCCTTCATAAGGGGCGCTTCTCCGATGACCATCGCATCATCGTCATAAGCCTTGACAATCTGGTCGATCTCGCTTATCTGCGCATTGACCTCATCTGTAGCGGAACTGTATTCCGAGCAGACAAACGCCAGCTCATAATCGTCGCTCTGAAGCATTTCCCTGATATCGTCAGGTATCATAGAATCCGGCACCGAGGGTCCTACAAGAGAATTCATGCTGATGCTCCACTTTACGCCGTCCACAGCGTCGATCTCTTCTAACATCTTCCGCTTTTCAAGGCCGTCCATATTCTTATCCATAAGGATCATATGCACATTGCTCATGTCAAAATCCTCAGCCAGCTTCTCATTTGCCACATTGCTTGGCAGTGACTCGGGGAGAGACCGGGCAATATTATAATAAATACCTGCATGGTTATTGCCGTATACTGCGGGGAGTAGCAGTACTAAGAATAGTGCCAGCCATACCCCGCAATGCTTCGTAATAAACGCAGACGGGCCGTCCATGCTCCGGAACAAAAGCCGGTGCGAAGTCTTTTCAATGAATCTGTCGCATACGAGGACAAGCGCAGGGAGAAGGGTGACGCAGCAGAGTACGCCGATGACGACTCCCTTTGCCATGACGATCCCCATATCGCGTCCCAGCGCAAAGGTCATAAAGCACAATGCCGCGAATCCTGCCACGGTAGTCACTGAGCTTCCCACCACCGACTTAAACGTATTGGCAATGGCATGCCCCATGGCCCGCTCTTTCTCTCCGGGGAAACGCTGCTTATTCTCCTCATAGCTGTTCAGCAGGAAAATGGAATAATCCATCGTCACCCCAAGCTGAAGGATCGCTGTCAGCGCTTTTGTGATATAAGATGTCTCTCCCAGAAATACATTGCTCCCCAGATTATATACAATAGCGATTCCGATACTTAAAAGAAACAGGATCGGCACGAGAAAGGACGTGGACGTCAGCTCCAGTACGACCAGACAGAGCACAACAGCGATCGCCACATAGACCGGCAGCTCCTCTAAGCACAGATCTTTGATATCAGTAACAACACCTGTCATACCGCTGATAAAGCACTGTTGATCCGCGATCTGGCGCATCTGCACTACCGCCTCCATCGCCTCGTCTGACGAGGTGGTATTATCGAACAGCGCCAGCATCATCGTCGCGTCTCCGTTGAAAAATGCTTCCCTCAGATCCTGCGGGAGCATTTCCACAGGAAGGCTGATGTCCGCCACATCGTCATACCAGAGCACATCCTTCACATGAGGCACCTCGCTGAATCCCTCCTCCAGCTTCTGCACATCCTTAAGCTCCATATCCTCTACTATTACCATGGAAAACGCGCCCATTCCGTACTCATCCACCAGAATATCCTGCCCTTTCACCGTCTCCAGATGTTCGGGCAGATAGCTCAGCAGATCATAATTGATCCTTGTCTTCGCCATGCCGATAAACGACGGGATCAGCAGCAGGGCGCTTACGATCAGTATCAGCACTCTGTGTCTGGCGATCCATTTACCTACTTTGACCAAAATAATCCATCTCCTTTTTCTTTGTTTGCTCACAATATATACCAAAAATGACTTTTGGTCAATAATTTAGCCGAACAAAAATGAACTTTGGTCATTTTGTTGACTTTTCTACAAAAAAAAGACATAATATAGGAAAAATAGCAAAATTACAGGGGACTTGAAACCATGAGCAAAGTAGATGATAATAAGAAACAAAAGAAACAGGCACTCTATCGGGCCGCCTTTGAATTGTTTACCGAAAAAGGCTTTTCAAAGACAGCCATCTCAGACATCACAGAGCGCTCCGGACTGGCAAAGGGCACTTTTTATCTGTATTTCAAGGACAAATATGAGCTTCGGGATGACCTTGTGGCATATAAAGCAAGCCAACTTTTAGACAATGCTTATGAGACGCTCGAAAAAGCGCAGTCAGACTCCTTTGAGCAGGAAATGCTTCTTCTGACAGACTATATCATCGCGCGTTTTAAGGACGAACCCACTCTGCTGCGTTTTATTTCGAAAAATCTCTCGTGGGGAATCTTCAAGAACGCCTTTACAACAGCAGAATATCCTTCCTCCCGCCAGTTTTCCGGACATTACCTCCAAGCTCTTGACCGGCACGGTATAAACTGCCCTTCACCGGAGCTGATGCTCTTTACTCTGGTGGAACTGATTGGGGCGACCTGCCACAGTTGTATCCTCTATAAACAGCCTGTGGATATGGACACCTATCTTCCTTATCTCCATCAGGCGCTAAAGGGCATCTTGCATGCGTTCACCACACCCAACTAAGCTTATCACTCTTTTCCTTCCCCTTCATATATTAATATCACAGGGCGCCGAGTATCTGCCCGGAACCTTCCCTCAAGGTGCCGGGTTTTAGCGCGCTGTAAAGTCCGCCGTGTACCTGACGGCGGCAGAAGGGAGTATCTTATGAGTATAAAAGGACTTGATGTAAGCGCATTTCAGGGCGAAGTGGACTGGGAGCGGGTAAAAGCCGCTGGATATCAGTTCGCCATGCTCCGCGCCGGATATGGCTTCAACACTATAGATAACCAATTTAAAAGAAACGCTTCAGAATGTAACCGTATCGGACTTCCTATCGGAGCCTACTGGTTCTGCTACGCGGTCAGTCCACAGACAGCCGTGCAGGAAGCGGACGGATGTATCAATACGATTTCCGGCTACCGGCTGGATTACCCGGTCTGCTACGATATCGAGCAGGCCTCCGTCGCCTACGCCGCGGGGGAAGGCGTGACCATGACCTCGGATCTTGCCAGAAACATTGTACAGAGTTTCTGTGACCGCATCGAATCCAAAGGTTATTACGCCATGTTTTACTCAAATAAAAACTTCTTCGACACCTATTTAGGCAGCAGCCTCTCCAAACGCTACGCGTTCTGGTACGCCCGCTATACTGACAGCTTTGACGGAACAAACTGTGGGATCTGGCAGTATTCAAGCCAAGGAAACATCCCCGGCATCGGCGGAAATGTCGATCTGGATGAGGGATTTATCGACTATGCCTCAGTCATAAAATCCGCTGGACTCAATCATCTGTCGGGAACAAGTCCCGCCCCGTCGCCATCACCGTCGCCGTCTCCCGCGCCGGATTATATCACCTATGTGATCCAACCCGGCGATACGCTCAGTGAGATCGCGCAGCGGTACGGCACGACAGTCAGCACCCTTTCTTCATTAAATGGGATCTCTGACCCAAACAAAATCTATGCCGGAAATACGCTGAAAGTTCCCGAGAACGGAAACAGCGGCGCACAGTATTACACGATCCGCTCCGGCGATACGCTAAGCGGAATCGCCCAGAAATTCGGTACAACGGTCAGCGCTCTTGCGGCGCTGAATGGGATTTCCGATCCCAATAAAATCTATGCTGGGAACACGATACGGATTTCGTAATTAAGAATTTCCTAACTTTTTTTCTTTTTCTTTAAGAGTTTAAACATACTTTAGACACATTTGCTGTCTATACTATGTATCAGATAGTTGCTAAAACAACTATCTCCCCCCTCATAAAGTATAGACATCCCGGGGGACCGGGATGTCGCACTTTACTCTCATTCCTTTAGATAACTTATAAACACGAAACCCGTTAGCCTTTGTGGTTAGCGGGTTTTCGCTGTCCTAGGGTTTCTCGCAAGTCCCACTTCGGGCACCTTTGGGACACTCCTTCTCTATCGGAATATTTAAAGAACTATGCTTTACGCAGACGATCCTTTATGAATAAGATTGTGGATCAGACAGCTATGTGATGAACGAATATCTGAAATACTCCAGACAGGAAAATTTCTTCCGCGAAGCCACCAAAGAAGCCGTCTGTCGGGAATTACAATCCGACCAGAAATAACCCATAGAGCAGACAAGAGGACTTGCAAGGCTCGTGACCTTTCAAGTCCTCTTATGTGTCATGGTGGTACTGGCTATGTCCGTTCCGTAAAGGACTGCCCTACGGCGTCTCGGCTTCGCCTTGTTCCTTTACCTCACTGGATATCGACAAACTGGGATTTATCTCATTTCCACAATAATAGAACCTTCCATTATTTTACTATCCTCAAGCAAACTGCCATATAGACTTTTTGAAACATCTTCAAAAGTTAAATTTTCATTGTCCGTAAGAACAACATAGTAACTATCTGCTTCAGCATTTGGCATTCTTCCATCCAATTCCAATCGAAACTGATATGATATATCATCACATTGCCATGTTCCATCATTCATTTCATAGTATGTCATCAGTATTCCATCTTTTTCAGATTGATTATATGTCTTAGCAATATCACTCTTTCCACAACCAGTAAACAATAAGACACAAAATACCAAAGCCACTAATATTTTTCTCATTAGCTATACACCTCCACCTTTCAGTTTGCGCTTGTATTGTTGTATTCAGTTCTGACCTCCTCTTATTCATAATCAATTATCCCTCTAACTTCCAAATTTGTCACTTTTCATCGGCTCTGCGTCTGTGCATCTGGCTCTATGATGATATGTTGTTCTTTTTGATAAACGGGAAGTTACTTAACAATATGTGCTGTAATGATTGTATAACTATATGAATTGATAGTAATTTTGATATTTTCAACCTCGCAATACCAATTCTTACCTTGCTTGTATATGTTGCAATTCTTGTCCAAAACCTTATTGATACAATACTCAACAACATCTGCTGTATCTATTTTTAGATTTCGCCTAATTCTATCAACTCCCATTTCAGTTGTACGAACTTTATCAATATTATCAAGTAATATCTGTTTATCTTCCATTCTTTTTACCTCAAATTCCATTTTGTCGCTTTTTCATCGGCTCTATACCATAAAGCAATGTCATAACAAACGCAACAATTATCAATATATGTAATACTATATGATATACATCAGGAACATATCTTCCGTCTACAATTATCAGTTGAATACAGTCTGCAAAGTAGGCAATCTTCTTGTCCATATCTCCCATAAATCCGCCACCAAATATAGTATACCATTCGTGACTTAGAAACTGGGTAATAAACCACATTCCTAACCACGCCAAATGTATATTTTTTCCGATTTTTCCTGCGATAAAACATAAAATAAATGTAACAGTTGGAACAAGCATGAATATCCATTCTTCCTTAAATGCACTTGTTACTAAGTATTTATCTCCAATTTTCAGCCCTGTCATAGAAAGAAAATACCACAATAACAGAATGATATTTCCAATTATCATATAAGATTTTTTCATAAAAATATATCACCTCGTCAACTTCCAATTCGTAATATATAAGTGAGGGTTTTAACAGCCTTCACTTTTCTTTTATACTGAAGGTGATTGGCTAACGGAATTTCCAATTGGGATACCACGCCCGGAGACAAATGTGTTAGCCAGCCTTCATGTTCCTGCATTCGATTTGTCAGCACCATTATATCATTATTAGCATCGATAATCACTCTATTTTCTCAATAAACTTGCTGCATCTAAAAAGCCTTGTCTATATGCCACTCTCCCATATTCAACAGTTGCGGCACTAGTGGCCGGCAATGCTCTGTCAATGATTTCCCATTCCCTTTTATCCATTTCAATCTGGTCTATCTCCTTAATTTTCTGTTTAGTCTCTTCATCCGCTTTCTGGTACTTCTTATCCTTACGCAACACTTCTTGTAAAGCTCGCTCTACCCGTTCTTTATACATTCCCTCAAGAAGAGTTTCGTTCGCATGGCTCACTGTCGGATTTTCCTCACTTATGTCACTTATACCGTTTTTTTCTACACCGATATTTTTCAGAATATCTCTCATCAATAGTAAAGCGATCTGCATACCGATTTCTGTATAGACACTGGCTGTCTCACTGGTAATCTCATTTGACAAATCCAACAATTCTGAATCTGGTTTCTCATCATACTTTTCAACCGCCTTTTCAAACCTCGTATAAGGCTCATTCAGTCTTTCTTCATAACTCCTTCCATCCTCCGTCTCCTCTTTCGTTATTACGAAACTTTTCGCCATTACGAAACATTGTAATCAAAATACTACATACAATCAAGACATATTTCTTTATTACGAATTATCGGGAGTAGTATGGCTATGCAGAAAATCAGACCAGATATGGATATCGGTCACAATATCCAACGGTTAAGACGTAATGCGAACATGACACAAGACCAAGTTGTTGCACGTTTACAGCTTATGGGAATCGAAATTTCTAAAAGCACTTATGCAAAACTTGAAACGAATAGAATGAATATCAAAGTCAGTGAACTTGTTGCGTTGGGTAAAATCTTTAACGCTGATATTTCCGAGTTCTTTGACGGACTTCTATAATCTGTCCCGTGGACAGTTTCTGGACAGTAACCCGTTAACCCTTGTGGTTAGCGGTTTTTCGCTGTTCAGGGTTTCTCTCAAGTCCCACTTCGGGCACCTTTGGGACACTCCTTCTCTATCGGAATATTTAAAGAACTATGCTTTACGCAGACGATCCTTTATGAATAAGATTGTGGATCAGACAGCTATGTGATGAACGAATATCTGAAATACTCCAGACAGGAAAATTTCTTCCGCGAAGCCACCAAAGAAGCCGTCTGTCGGGAATTACAATCCGACCAGAAATAACCCATAGAGCAGACAAGAGGACTTGCAAGGCTCGTGACCTTTCAAGTCCTCTTATGTGTCATGGTGGTACTGGCTATGTCCGTTCCGTAAAGGACTGCCCTACGGCGTCTCGGCTTCGCCTTGTTCTTTTACCTCACCGGATATCGCACAACTGGGATTTTTCATTTTGAAGCAAATATTGGATTTGCTTCTCGGATGCTTTCGGAAAATAATACCTTTAATTCCTCAAAAGCATATTTTACCTCTTGTGGAATATCAACATGGCTGATAAAATTCTTTCCGCGGGGTCCATAACCATTTTCATCATCACTTAATCTCGGTATTTCTCCCATGAGAAGTGTTATATATCTGTCAATATTCCACATTCCTAAAGGCTGTTTTTGATATATCAACTCATCAGCTTTTTGAATGACATTAACTTGATATGTCGCATAATTTATAATAAGGACTTCATCAGAAACATATTTCTTCAATGTAGCTGCCATTCTGTATTGCATTGTTGCATCCTGCGCTAAAATTATACTGTCGCATTTAATATGATTTATTTGCATCAGTTCTAAGAGTAATGTAATATTGTTTCCGCAGTTTGTGGAATTACATTCGAGATAGTCAGCTTGAAATCCATACATTTCCTTTATGTACATATTAAATATCTCTGCTTCTGTTAAGTCCTTTGTATCAATCCCATTAAAATTTTTGCCGACAATTTCCCGTAATGTTTCCGTGGTATGTCCTGCTCCGCCAACAATAATATATTCTTCCGCAATTTTAGCTTTTATGGCTTCTGCCAATACATTACCGCCTTCAAGTATACTTCCACCGAATAGTACAAATACATCTACTTTTTTTATACCATATACACTATGCAAACTTTTCTGAGTTAAGTTTGGAATATCTCTCTTACCACAAAATTTTCCTAAAATATTTATTAGTTCCGCTTTATTCATACCATACATCCTTTTCATCAAATTCTAATTTGTCATCGTCATATATCATTATTATCATCAAGAATTACAAAACATTATAATTAAAACACTACCTACAATCAAGATATATTTCTTTATTAAAAATTATTGGGGATAGTATGGCGATGCAGACAATCAGACCAGATATGGATATTGGTCACAATATCCATCGGTTGAGACGTAACGCGAACATGACGCAAGGCCAAGCTGTTGCACGTTTACAGCTTATGGGAATCGAATTTTGCATTTGAGCAAACGGATAGTTATGAATAATCTACAAAAGACGAAGAATAAGATTATACTCCTTATGGTTGCGGTTAACAAGTCGATAATAGATATATAAATCAATCGGGAAAGGGGGAAATGTATGAAAGTCGATAACATAGCTTTGAGCAAAACAGCCTGCGGATCATATTTGGATTCAATAGCATCTGCCAAAAAATCTGTGTATGCAAAACAAACGGCGCAAACGGTAACGGCAAACACCGATACAGCGGACATAGACGAAACGGCCAGTATGAAAAATGATCTGAGGCAGTCTTTTAAGACACTTTTAGATCAGCTTAAAGACACCTGCCCTGATATACAGTTTTTTATCTCTCCGGGAGACAAAACATCAGAGAAAGACATTATTGCAGAGGCAGTCAGTAAGATGGGCAACGGGTATCTTATATTTTTGTCCCAAGACTTCATGGATAGCCTGTATGCGGGAGAGGAAAGCTACCAACGCTTGACACAGGCGCTTATAGAGGCGGCAAAGCATCTGAACTCCTACGGATCGGGAACCATGGTTTTATTAGGAGCGGACAAAGCGGTGTACGCATCGAAGAAACCGGAAGCCACTCAAAAGCCTCCTTTTTTCAACATCACATCCAGCAACAGCACGACAAACTGGAACGCTGGTATGGTTTCGTCACCCGCACAGCAAATGGTGAGAAAGTCCGGACTGCTTTCCTCTAACCCGTTTCACACCTCCGGAGCTTATGCCCGCCTTGCGCACGCGAAGTCAAAAACAGCAGTTCAGAGCGTCATGCAGGAGACACGAAGAAATATCAGCACATTAAAAATACTGTCAGTTTTTGGCAGTGACAAGGAACGTCTAAAAGCAAAGAAAGCATTGAGGGCCTTACAAAAGCTATTGTTAAGAGGACAGACAAAACTACGCAGCTTTGATGATGAAAAGCTGACAGACATCCGGAGAAAACGGGCACAGGAACAAGAGCAGCGTGAGAAGGAGCTGCAGGCCCAACTGGAATTAAAGCGGCGCCAGTTGTCCCGGAAGCTCAGAGACGGCGCGATCCGCAAAGAAGGGCAGCTTGAAATTCTTGAAATACCCGGATTAAGAAAGCATTATCTGGGAAGAGAAAAACTCCGGGCACTTTACGGGGTTCCCCCTGTAAGCAGTCCACCGCCCACACCGGGACTTGGAGTCACAGGCATGTCATTTGAGGGTGTGAGCTTCGGCGGCGAGGCTATCCCCGCCGATATGCAGGTAGCAGAGGTTGTTTCCTTCTAAAGGGGAATTCTCTTCCGTCCATCTCTTTATCAGAATTACCTTTGCTGCTCTGACATTGTATTTCAGATAAGCAGTAACATGAAAACCCGTCAGACCTTATGGCCTGCGGGTTTTCACTGTTTCTACAGATCAATCTCTCTGTCCCTGTAATAATACTTTTTGTCTCTGTCCCCGATCTCCCGCATGACTCTGCACGGATTACCGACTGCCACGACATTCGCAGGGATGTCTTTTGTGACGATACTTCCTGCACCGATCACGGTATTGTCCCCGATCGTCACTCCCGGCATAACGATCACACCCGCGCCGAGCCAGACATTTCTTCCAATATGAACCGGCAGATTATACTGGTACGCCTCCTCGCGCAGTTCCGGCAGGATCGGATGTCCCGCCGTAGCGATCGTCACATTCGGGCCGATCATCGTACAGTCTCCTACATAGATATCCGCGTCATCTACCAGTGTCAGATTAAAGTTCGCGTACACCTGTCTGCCGAAATGCGCATGATGCCCGGCCCAGTTGGCGTGGAAAGGCGGCTCTATGTAGCAGTCCTCGCCGATCTCTGCAAACATCTTTTTTAGCAGCTCCTGACGCCGCTCCGCTTCATGGGGTCGTGTCTCATTATAATCATACAATAACTCCAGATAACCTGTCTGTTCCTCCATGATCGAATCGTCCGTCGGTAAGTACAGCCTTCCTTCCTCCATCCTCCGGCGCTCCTCTTCCGGAGAACGTCTCTTCAAACTATCTTCCATTTTTCCTTCCTGCCTTTTTTGATATTTTTCTCTAGTTTACCATACTTAACCGCACTTAACACTTTTTTTAGCGGCAATTTATAGACTTTCTTTTTCTTTTATAATTCACTCATACTTTTGTCACAATTACTCTCTATACTATGACTTAGATAGTTGATAACAACTATCTCCCCCCTCATAAAGTTCAGGCGCTGGATGGTGCCGTACTTTACTCTCATTCCTTTTAGATAACTTATAAACACGAAACCCGTTAACCCTTGTGGTTAGCGGGTTTTCGCTGTCCTATCCTCCCTGTTTTCTTACTCCTCACAGAGCTCAAACACAGCCGTTTCATACGCCGACATTGTGCATCTGCCCTGCACAGTTTTCCCGGTATACAGCGCTGTTGCCTTTTTGTGTAAAGTAATCTCTACTTCCGAGGACTGGAAGTTCAATACAAAGAGATATCGTTTTCCTTCTTTTGTACGCATTACGGTTTCTACGGTCTCCGGCGCGTCGATCCACTCCTTGAACGGCTCGAGTATCCCTGTATATCCGAACAGGTGCTTCATGTTCTGGCGGGAAAACGCGCTTCCCACATGGATCACCTTTCCTTGTCCTAACTCATGCTCCGTCACAGCCGCCTCTCCGGCATAATAACTGCTGCCGTACACTGCCAGCACCGTAGCCCCGTCCAGCGGAGTCAGTATATCATTGAATACTGGCATCTCAATCCTCTCGCCGCCAAAATCCGCCCAGACTGGCTCTTCCGCCGGACTTGTGAATGTGAAGTCCCTGACGTCTGATCCGGTAAGTCTTTGCAGCAGACCGGGTTGCGGCAGCATCACGCATCTGCCGTTCATATCTTTGTATCCTGAGCGGCATCCGATGATGAGTGTCCCGCCGCGCCGCACATACCCCTCTAAGACTGCCGCCCGCTCTTCATCCATGATAACCGGATGCGGATAGACTGCCACCGGATATTTTCCCAGTTCTTCCAGAATGTCATCTTCGCCCATATAGACAATATTGTACGGTGTGTGATTTAACTCTGAGGCGATAAATATCTCTTTTTCACTGGCATCCCTCACGCGGCGGTGCCATACGTCCACCTCGGTATCCCACTCATTGTCATAGTCTTTGATCAGGGCAAATGACGCCTCATTCTCAGCTCCGCAGACGGGTTCGATGCTTTTCAGCTTCCGGCAGAAATCCTTAACCTCACGAAGCTTCCTGTTATCCCTGTTGTCATAATCCAGTATACCGTGCCAGTAGATCTCTGACCCCACCGTACAGGTACGCCAACGGAAGAAGGATACAAAGTCCGCTCCCTGCGCCACGCTCTGCATCGCCCAGAGTGTGAGCTGCCCCGGCCTCGGCGCCGGTCCTTCCATACGTGTCGTCCATCCGTTTGCGCCGGACTGCTGCTCCATAATGCCAAAATGCGGGCAGACAGAACGCACTTCGTTCAGGTTCATCGTCCATTTTCGGTCGTTCAGGTCGTCCGCCGTCTCAAGATCCCGATCCAGACCGAACCCGAAGCTGGGGTAGGAATCATATGTATACACATCCAGACATTCTCTCTCCATGCGGTGATTATCCACATTCCAGAACAGCCCGTTGGTGGTGATGAAGTCCTGCGGCTTCTTATATTTCCTGATGATCCGTGCCTGCATCTGACAGTATTCTAGTGTACTTTCGGAAATAAACCGGTAATAGTCAAGATGTTGGTGCGGATTGATTCCCAAGTTCAGGGTCGGCCTTGGCACATAGATCTGCTCCCAGTCCGTATATGTCTGGTTCCAGAATACAGTTCCCCATGCGTCGTTCAGCTTATCCAGTGTTTTATATTTTTTCTTTACAAATTTGCGGAAAGCGACGGAGTCCGCCTCCGAATAAAACTCGTTCGTCTCACAGTTCAGTTCGTTATCAATCTGCCACCCAACGATAGCGGGATGCTTTCCGTAATGCTTTGCCTCCTGCTCCACGATCCTTGCGCTGAGCTCTCTATAGATGGGCGCATTATAATTGTAGTGCTTTCTGCCGCCGTGACGGTAGACAACGCCCTCCTTTGAAGCATTGAGCACCTCCGGATATTTTTCCGTGAGCCATGCCGGCGGCGTCGCAGTAGGCGTACCGAATATGACTTTCATCCCCTTCCTGCTGCACAGATCTAAGAATTCATCAAAGAAATCAAATGTAAATCTTTCTTCTTCAGGCTCGATCAGAGTCCATGCAAATTCCGCGATACGGATGACCGTGATCCCCACATCCAGTATCCGGTCAAGATCATTTTCCCAAAGCGACCTGTCCCAGTGCTCTGGATAATAGCACACTGCCGCTGTCAGGGAATTCCACTGATAGTTCTGTCTATTCTTCATTTTGCTCCTCCTTCTTTAGCATCACCGGGATGCAGAACGTGATGGCCGTCCCTTTCCCTTGTGTGCTTACTATTTCAAAATCACATGCCGCCCCATATAAAAGTTGGAGCCTGCGATAAACATTTGCCAGACCGATGCTTTTTCCCGCATCAGTTCCCCGGCACTGCTCTCTTAGCTGCTTCAGTTTTTCCTCTTCCATCCCCGCTCCGTCATCCCTGACGCAGAACCGAAGTGACTCATCCCCTCGCCGGATCTCTATGGTCAAAGTTCCCTTTTCCATCTGCCCCTCCAGACCGTGGATGATACTGTTCTCGATCAGTGGTTGCAAAAGAAAGCTTGGCATATAGCAGGCAAGAGCGGCTTTGTCGATCTTCTTTTCCACGGCAAATTTATCCGCGAACCGATACCCCTGTATGACCAGATAGCACTCTACCGTGCGCAGCTCCTCCTCTACCGTAACCATATCCGTCCGCCGGATACTGGCGCGAAGAAGCTTTGCAAGAGATACAGATATCTCTGTGATATCCTCGTTACCGCTGCCGTATCCCAGCCAACTGATCGTATCCAGCGTATTGTATAAGAAATGCGGGTTGATCTGCATTTTCAGCACTTCGATCTCAGCCTCTTTATTGGCAAGCTCTAACATATATACCTTTTCCATCAGATTCTGGATGTTGTCCGCCATCTGATTGTACGCTCCGCTGATCTGCCCGATCTCATCATTTCCCTGCACCTCTGCCCTTGCGTCTAATTTCCCCGAACCGAAGTCCGACATATTTTTCAGCAGATTTTCCGTAGGCGCCATCAGCCTTCGTATGGCGGCTGTCGTCAGGATAAATGAGAGCAGCAGCGCGCCCATCACCACGGCTGTCGTCTGAAGAAGACTGACAAATATCCCCTCCCGGAAATATCTCGCGCTCACGGTAGTGATCATGCTCCAGCCATTTTCCATTGTCTGCCCGAGATAAAAATAACTGGTTTCTTCCAACACCGGATCTTTCACGGTCTCCCGCTCTCCCGACAACAGCTCTTCTCTGCTGCAGGGGAATATCTCGCCTACAGAATCCTGCCCGCTGGACGCTGTGATCCTGCCGTCATCATCCACAAGGTAGATCGCGCTTGATGCCGGACCCGGCACCGTTGCCAGCTTGTCGCTGAGATATCCATTTTTACATATGATCACCATATACCCTAACGGCTGCATATCTTCCGTGCTCAGAATCGCCCTGCCCATGCAGATATAATGATCCTCGCCCGCTATCCCCCATAGCGCCGAGCCTCCGGCTTCATAGATTTCCTCTGCCGTCATGGAGTATTCAATATATTCCCTGTTGGTCGTCCCGACAAATATCTCCTCCCCATTTACCGGATAGATGCGCAAGGAGATGATCCCTTCTATATTGAATACACTTCCTCTCACTTGACGGGAGATCGCTGATTCGTTTGCCGAGACACTGCCTTCACCTGTCTTTTCGTTGTACCTGTCTCCGGCTTCATTTATAGTCTTAAGATTCCGCTGTACTTCCTGATCGATCAGGATGGAGACTGACAACTGGTCAATCTGCTCGATTCTCCCGTCCATATTGGCCGTCGCCATGGAAGTCATGTCCGCCATGTGGGAATCCGCCTGCTGCCGGTAAGCCCGCTGAAAACGGAACGCAAAAAAAGTAAACATCGTCACCGCCGTCAGAATGAGCAGCGCCATATACACGATCTGCAGCTTCAGCCGGATACTGTAACGGCTGTTCCGTTTCTTTTCCCTCATAGCTGCCCCGCCTGCCTTTTTGCTGTTTTTTCAAGGACATTCCCAAAGCGGATATCTGACGCATCATGTTCTTCTTTCTTGTACTCTGACGGGCTGCATCCGAACACTCTGCGGAAGATCTGGGAAAAATACCTCTGATCGTTAAAACCTGCCTTCTCACAGGCAGCGTTGACTTTCTCTCCCGCCTGCAGGAATGTGGCGGCATTCATCAGCCGGACGGCGCTTAAGATATCCATAAAAGAATATCCCGTTTCCTGCCGGATTTTTTTAGACATATAGCTGCTTGTAAAATGATACCGCTGCGAAAGCTCATTTAAAGACAGGGGATGACAGAATTCTTCCGCCAGATCTGTCAGGATGTTCAGCGTACTTTTTGAAACTTTAAGGAAATAGTTTCTCACCTGCGAAACGGTATCATATTTTCCCTCCTGACTCTCATGCTCTCTGACAAGATTCCTTTTATACCGCTCCTGTTCAAGACGAAGTTTGACATCCGTGATCGTGTCGAACAGTTCCCTTGGATTGACCGGTTTCAACAGATATTCATACACCCCGCTCCGTATCGCCTTCACCGCATAATCAAACTCTGAAAAACCTGTCAGCAGAACAACCGCCGTGTCCATAGACCGCTCCCTTACCATCTCGGATAGTTCAAGACCTGTCATTCCCGGCATCCTTATATCGAATATGACAATATCTACCACCGTGGACAAAAGCAACTCTCTTGCTTCCTCACCGTTGCTGACAGCATAGACTTCCTCCATGCCAATAGACTTCCAGTCCAGACTCAACAATCCCTGTCTGATCACCGCCTCGTCGTCCGCTATCAATAACCGCATCCTCTGTCCCTCCCTGTTCCCTTTTCCAATACAGTATATCATATCCCAGAGTGCCACTGTCTGTCCTTTTCTTACCCTCTCTGACTTTTATCCTTTTACCGCCCCGGATACCATCCCTTCCATAATCTGTCTGTGAAGAAGTATGTATACAATAATGCTCGGGATAATCGTAATGATGACCGCTGCAATCATCCCTACATAATCCGTGGAATACATTGCCTGAAAATTCGTCAGTCCCACCGGGAGCGTCATCTTGTCGCTGTCCGTCAGGAAGATCCTCGGGAGGAGAAGGTCATTCCACACATTGATAAACTGCACAACCGCCACTGTCACGATGGATGATCTGGCAATCGGCAGCACCACGCTCCCGAAGCATCTGTATACCGAGCACCCGTCGATGATGGCAGCCTCCTCGAGCTCACCCGGTATAGAACGCATAAACCCACAGATGATAAATACCGCCATAGGAAATCCCAACGCGATCTGGGGGATGATCACAGCCAGATGGGTGTTAAGAAGTCCCAGCGTTTTAAATATGGAAAACAGCGGTATGATCAACCCGTAGATGGGTACTGTCATCCCCAGTATGAAGATGCCGTACACAGCCTTTGACAATTTCCATTTCATCCTCGCTATCGCATATGAGACCATCGTCGCCAGTATCACGGTCACCAGCACCGAGGATACCGCGATGATGACTGAGTTCCCGAAATAACGGATCACGCCGCCTTTGACAATAGCGTTGATATAATTCGTCAGGCTCCACGACTCAGGCAGCCCCCATGTGTTGAAGTAAAGCTCCTGATTTGTTTTAAAGGATGCTAAAAACAGCCATACAAGGGGATAAAGACACATTACCGCGAAAATACTGAGCGCGGCATATTTGATCGTCAGCCACACTTTTTCTGATATACTTTTCTTCAATCTTCTCCCCTCCTCTAATCGTCGTTTTTCGTTCGGAATACAATGTTCGAGATACCTACTGCCAGTACGCAGAGGAGCATCAGTACCACGCCGATTGAGCTTGCGTATCCATATTTCAGGATATTAAACGCCTCGTAATACATATAGGTCGACATGACCTCAGTGGCATGATTTGGCCCGCCGGATGTCATGACTGCCACAAGATCGTAATATTTCAGCGATCCGGTAATGATGAGCACCGCGTCGATCTTCAGGATCGGCTTGATCAGCGGGAATGTAATATTTTTAAACTGCTGCCAGCCTGTAGCCCCGTCGATCTCCGCCGCCTCGTAGTACGACGCGTCTATGTTCCTCATTGCGGCAAGCTGGATCACCATGTGATAGCCTACATACTGCCACATGATGACGATGATGATACAGAACATCGCCAGTTCTTTATTTGCCAGCCATACCTGCTTTAAGTCTCCCAGTCCAATCAGCTCCAGAAATGCGTTCAACAATCCATAATTACCGTTATAGATAAACGTCCATGTCAGACCGACAGCCACACCGCAGATGACACACGGCAGAAAAAATACCGTCTGGAAAAACGCCGACCCTTTGATCTTCTTGAAGATCGCGTTGGCAAAAAACATCGCCAGCGGCAAATGCGCGATAAGAGATCCTATCACCATGAAGATATTGTTCTTAAGCGCCTGAAGAAATGTCTTATCTCTAAGCAGGCTGATATAATTATCCAGTCCCACGAACTTCATATCTGACATCAGATCCGTATCGAACAGGGACATGTATACGTTATAACCAATCGGGAACAGAGCGAAAACCGCATATATGGTAAGCGCCGGAAGCACAAATATGGCAATGCTCTTTTTATTTCCCATTACTTTATTCATAAAGTCACCCCGTTTCTCACAAGAGTAAGTTCTAAAAAAGGAGCCGCCCTTTTCAGGTATACGGCCCCTTTTTTTCAAGCCCTCTTATTTGTTCGCTTCTGCGTACTCCTGAAGATTATCGAGCGCCCCCTGCGCGTCATCTCCGTTGGCGATCGCTATACTGCTATTGTTAAATTCATTCCCAAGATCTGTGTCCATACGGTCGAACCATGCCGTCAGGTTCGTCTGCGCTTCAAAGCACTTGATCACGTCACTTGTAAGCGAGGACATCTGGCTCTCATCCAGTTCAATGGATGTGGAGGGCATACGTCCGTAGTCATAGAGCAGCATAGATGTATTATCTTCGTTTGTCCAATACTTAAGAAATCCCACAGCCGCCTCTACATTCTCACAGTTTGTCGTGATCGCGTAAGAATTATCCAGCGCTCCTACAGAAATGTTGTAATACTGGGAGTCAGCCGCCGGCATAACGAAGCAACTGATATTTTCCGCCTCCTGACATACTTCCGGATTATCAAGATTCGCGATCTCCCATGAACCGTTAAAGTACATCGCTGTCTGCCCGGTCTGGAACAGGGCCTCTGCCTCTGAACCGCTTACGCCGGTAAAGCCTTCCTCAAAATATCCCTTTTCAACTTCTTCCTGAAAAATCTCTGCCGCCTGCACCATCGCCTCGTCGTTCCAGTCTCTCGTACCATTCTTAATGCCGTCATACAGATCGTATCCCGCGATACCGTCGCTGAGCTGCTGGATGTACTGTGACACCAGCCAAGCATCGTCTGCCGTGGAAGCAAGCGCAACCGGAGTTACACCATTTTCAAGAAGCGTATCACACACTTCACAATACTCCTCATAGGTCGTCGGAATCTCCAGATCATACTGCTCAAAGATCGCTGTATTATAATACATCACAGCCATGCACTGAGCGGTGGGGATACCGTACACATCCCCGTCATATGTGAGCTGCTCCAGAGTTCCGTTATTGAAGCTGTTCTTCCACTCCTCATCTTCGTCAAGGTACTCCTGCAGATTCACGATTTTTCCGCCGTTTACAAAGTTCTCCAGATAACTAAGCTCCCATGTGAAGATGATGTCCGGCTCTGAATCCGAAGCCATCATCGTCGTAAGCTTTGTCTTGTAGTCCGAATTGCTCACGAACTCCGGCTCAATCGTCACACCGTATTCATTATTCGCATTAAATTCATCAACAATCTTCTGGTAGCCTTCCACATAAGCATCTGAAGCCGCACCGTTAAGCATCATTGTAAGGACTTCACCTGAATCGCTCCCCGCGTCTGAACCGGAATCCCCGCTGCCACTGCCGCTGCCGCATCCGGCAAGCAGCCCCAGCGAAAGCACACCTGTCAGTAATACCGCTATTTTTCTTTTCATAACGTAAACATCCTCCGTTTCTTTTCTGAATTAACTCAACCAAAAGCGCTTTCTTGATTATCTGCATTCATTGTAAATGGTCTTCCATCTTTTTTTAAGAGACAGATTGCGCCTATTTTGTTTAGCTTTTTGTCTTTTTGAATTTACTTTATATTTCTATTGGTAAATATGCACAAAAAGAGCAGGTATCATACAATACCTACTCTTAAAACCCTTTCTTACTTATGCTGTTCCAGCCATGCCGCCAAGTCTTCGTACACCTGCTGCCGGTCCGTCTCGTTCAGAATCTCATGCCGGTCTCCTGTATACAGCCGCAGGGTCACATCCTGTATCCCTGCCGCCCGGTACTTCTCATAGACCTTACGGACGCCTTTTCCAAAGCTTCCCACCGGATCATCCGCCCCTGATACGAACAGAATCGGCAGATTCTTGGGAATCATGTATACGCTTTCTTTTCTCTGCATACTGATCATGCCTGAAAACATACTGTAATAAGCATTCACCGTGAACATGAAAGAGCAAAGCGGATCTGCCACATAAGCCTCCAGCCGTTCCCTGTCACTTGTAACCCAGTCCGCCCGGGTGTGCGCAGGCTTGAACCTTTTATTAAAAGGCCCGTTTACCATCTTATCCACAAGCTTACTCCGGTAATGCCAGCCGCGGAATACCGCCAACAGACGGCAGAGTCGTTTTCCCAGCAAAAGCTCTGCCTTCCTGTGATCAGACACAACGCCCATCAGCACTGCTCCGCTTAAGCCGCTGCCGTACATCTGAATATACTGGCGCAAAAGCGATGAACCCATGCTGTGCCCAAGCATGAAATACGGCACATCCGGGTATTTCTTCATCGTCCTCAGGCGGAGTGTGTGGATATCTCCTATCACACAGGCATTCCCATATCTTGCATTGAAAAATCCATACTCCGACTTTGCCTGTATGGATTTCCCATGCCCGAGATGATCATTTCCCACGACATACCAACCCTGATCACACAGATACTGCGCGAACTCATCATATCGTTTAATGTATTCCACCATTCCATGGCAGATCTGGAGAACAGCCTTTACCTCTCCTTCGGGTTTCCACTCCATGGTATGGATCTCTGTATTGCCGTCTTTTGATGGGAAATAAAACTCGTCTCTCATGTTTCTCACTTACCTGTCATCCAAATTTATGTATTCGCGGTATGGTGCGAGCGGCTTATACGCCGGACGAATAATCTTGTCCACATTTTTGAGCTCTTCCAACCGGTGCGCACTCCACCCAACGATACGCGCGGCCGCGAAGATCGGTGTGTACAGCGCCGGCGGAAGATCCAGCATGCTGTTAACCAGTCCGCTGTAAAAGTCCACGTTCGCGTTGACGCCTTTGTACATTCTGCGCTTCTCTCCGATAATCTCCGGAGCCATGTGTTCTACTTTTTCGTAAAGCGCATATTCTTCCTCGTGGTTTTTCTCTTTTGCAAGCTGTTTTACAAATTTCTTAAATATATCTGCACGTGGGTCTGAGATCGAATAAACCGCATGGCCCATCCCGTAGATCAACCCTTTCCTGTCAAATGCCTTCTTGTCAAGAAGCGCCTCCAGATACGCCCTGATCTGTCCCTCATCCGTCCAGTCAGTCAGGTTTGCCTTCATGTCTTCAAACATCTGCGTCACCTTGATGTTAGCGCCGCCATGCTTAGGCCCTTTGAGGGAAGCCATCGCCGCCGCCATCGTGGAATACGTATCTGTGCCCGAGGAAGTAACCACATGGGTTGTAAATGTAGAGTTGTTTCCGCCGCCATGATCCATGTGGAGCACGAGCGCCATGTCTAATATCCTCGCCTCAAGCTCTGTGTACTGTCTGTCTTCACGCAGCATCATGAGGATATTCTCAGCCATGGAAAGCTCCCTCTTCGGTGCATAAATATACAGATCCTCTCCCCTGCGGTAATTGTACGCATGATAGCCGTATACCATGAGCATGGGGAACTGGCTGATCAGATTCAGGCACTGGCGGAGCACGTTCGGGATCGTTGTATCATCCGCCTTCTCATCATAGGAATAAAGCTGCAGAATACTTCTCGTAATACTGTTCATCATATCGCGGCTCGGAGCCTTCATGATAACGTCACGCACAAAGTTGGGCGGGAGCATCCGACGGTCCGCGAGCATTTCCTGAAAATTCTCAAGTTCCTTTTTATCCGGGAGATCGCCGAACAGGAGCAGGTATGCTGTCTCCTCAAATCCCGGATGCTTCGCTGCAAGGAATCCTTTCACCAAATCCTTAATGTTATATCCCCGGTAGTACAGGTTTCCCTCACAGGGAACCGACTCACCGTTTACCACCTTGGAGGCGCAGACATCGGAAATATTCGTAAGTCCGGCAAGGACTCCTTTTCCGTTCAGGTCACGTAATCCCCTCTTCACCTCATACTTTGTGTACAGTTCCTTATCGATCGCATTATTTTCCTCACATTTCTGAGCGAGCGCTTCAATCTCAGGAGTAATATCAAAAAAAATGCTGTCAATATCCTTCGCCATGTGACCTTCCTCCTTCTCTTTTTTCATCGTATGACCTTTATATTATACTAAAAAGTGGATAATTAAACAATAAAGAGAGTATTAAAAATGTATGAACACCCAGTTCAGCCATCCATCGAGCACGAACACAAGTCATGCTTGCATGAACTTGGGAGCGTGAAGATGGATGTGATGAGCGCCTGCACATGAGGGAAACAGCGGCGCAGCCGCAGTTAGTACGCAGTGCGGTTTCCCGAATGGCGCTGGCTGAACGTATCCTGCTTTCAGGTGCGCCGCTATTTTCCCAACTCATTCGCCAGCGCGGCAAACTCTTCAAGTGTCAGTGCTTCTCCCCTAACTGACGCGCCTTTTCCCAGCGACAAGATGGCTTCTTCGATCTGTTCTTTTTCAAAATCCAGCTCCGGGGAGTTTTTAAGGCCGTTGGCCAGTGTCTTTCTCCTCTGGTTGAAGGACGCGCGGATCAGGCGGAACATCAGCTTTTCATCCTTCACTTCTACAGGCGGCTTCTCATGCCGTTCCAGACGGATCACAGCCGACCCCACCTTTGGGCGGGGCATGAAGCAGTTGGGCGGCACATTTGCCACGATATACGGCTTCGCGTAATACTGCACGGCTAAAGAGAGCGCGCCGTAATCCTTTGTGCCCGGCCCGACCTGCATACGGTCCGCCACTTCTTTCTGAACCATGACCGTGATGCTCTTAACGGGAACATGATTCTCGAAAAGGCCCATGATGATAGGCGTGGTGATGTAGTACGGCAGGTTGGCCACCACCTTGACCGGCCTGCCGCTGTTCTCCTCTTCCGCCAGCGCCCTGATATCAACCTTTAATACATCCTCGTTTATAATACGCACATTATCATATCCTTCCAGCGTATCTTCAAGGATTGGGATGAGCGCCCGGTCGATCTCCACGGCCACCACTTTCTTTGCCGCACATGCAAGGTACTGGGTCATCGTACCGATGCCCGGGCCGATCTCCAGCACCATATCGTCTTTATCAATCTCTGCCGCGCGGATGATCTTGTCCAGCACATGGGTATCTATAAGAAAATTCTGCCCGAATTTTTTCTGGAAAACAAAGTTATATTTCTGCAGTACCGCGATCGTGTTCTGCGGATTGCCAAGTGTCGGCTGTTTCATACGTTTTTACCATTCCTTTCCGTTATCTGAATACGCGGAGAATATAAGCCAAAAGAGCACAGAGTATGCAGTCCGTCAATATCGCATACTCTGTACTCTTCGTATCCCGGCCTAGAATCCCTCAACAAGATATCCAAATTATCTTCGTATTATTCTGACTGGTACCAACCCCACATGTAAAGAATCGGAAGGATAAAGCTAAATACGTAAGTAAACGAAAAGCCAATCGTTACGCAGGACATAATGACATTCACAAGGATCGTCAGACAATACAGCGCTCCAATGATGAGAACAGACTTCTTAGAACGGTACATCACACCCATGATTCCGGCAATAAGCTGGATAATGCCAAAGACTATGGAGATCGCGTAATCCGCAGTTGTCGGCATGGCAATATTATAACCATAGTCTGACAGATAAGACTCCATAGTTCCTGACGTTGCCATCAGCGCAAGGTTTGCAAGCAGTCCTAAGCAGCTAAATATAATGACAAGAATGGATACAACAGTTAATAATTTACTTTTTTTCATGAATAGATTCCTCCTACTTCATAAAATGATTTATAAGCAGCGGTGCATTTAGATGCGCCGCAGTGCTTCAATCGGACTTAAGCGGGCCGCCTTGCGGGCGGGATAAATCCCGAAGATGATCCCCACGCCGCAGGAAAAAAGCGTGGCTATGATGACAGCCGGAAGTGAGAGGGACGCCTTAATGCCCCCGATCTCAAGGAAGCTGATCAGCGCGGTAAGTCCGCCTCCCAACAGAATTCCTATAATACCGCCCATCCCGGAAATGATGGCGGACTCACACAGAAACTGTGCGATGATAGACCCCGTCTTTGCCCCCAACGATTTACGAATCCCGATTTCCCTCGTTCTCTCTGTGACAGAGACGAGCATGATATTCATAACGCCGATACCTCCCACGACAAGGGAAATCGCGGCTACAAGCGCTACGAACGCGGTTACTCCGTCCATGACGGCTCCCAGCATATCGGACAGATTGACTGGTTTCTGCTGCATGAAAGGATTCTCTCCAAGGTTCTGATGGCGGGCATTGAGAAGCCTCACTGCCGTGGTTGCCACCCGATTCGCCTCATCCCCGTCCCTTGCGGTCAGAGATATAGAGGAGAACCCGTCGATGGGGGTTCCAAAAGCTTCCGCAAGCGTGTACGGCACCTCGATGGATATGGATTCGCCCATTCCCATGGCCTGATAGGTCTGCTCAACCTCCAGCATATCCTCCGAAGTCTCCCTGATCCCGACAATCGTGATCTCCTGTATCCCGCTGTCAATGGCGAGCTCAAAGCTCATGCCGACGACATTTGTATTTCCAAAGAGATATAAGGCGGTGAGTTCATCGATCACACAGACCGGACTTCCGTTCGCCATATCTGTGTCTGTAAAATATTTCCCTTTTACCAGAGGGGATGTGTACTGTCCGTTCTCATAATCGGGCGTGGTCATTGTCACATAAGCGTCAAAGGAACCTTTGCGGGTCGTGCATTTTCCACCGTACATCACTGCTGCGGTGATGCTCTCCACGGAGTCGCTCATGGATGCCTCCAGAAAGGCAATATCGTCTCCGGTAATAACCTCCGTATCCGTTATCTCCTCGGCGTTCGTCTGGACAGTGACTGTATTCGTCTGCTCGTTGGCTGCGTTCACCACATCGTCCTTCAGTCCGTTTCCGATGGAAACGATCGTCACCACAGAGGAGATACCGATGATAATACCAAGCATTGTCAGAAAGGACCGGCCTTTGTTGGAGCGGATATTATCCAGCGCCATTTTTATGTATTCAAGAAATTGTCCCATTGGGTCATATCCCTCCCTATCAGCTTACTCTATTCCGGCTTCATTTGCAACAGCTTTCATACCCGGGCGGATATCTACATTAAGATCATTGACTACAAGATCCCCTTCTTTGAGTCCTTCTACGACCTCAACCTGCGTGGTGGAAGCAGTGCCAAGCTGTACCGGCTTCTCTTTGACCTCGCCGTTTTCGATCACATAGACAAAATCGCCGTCAGTAGACGCGTTGACCGTCTCGGTCGGCACAACGACTACGTTCTGCGCCTCAGCGACTGTCATATTGACTTTTGCCGTGGCTCCAATGCAGATATTTTCATCTGGGTTTTCAATGCGGATACGCGCACCGATAACCGGAGTTCCTTTCTCATTTGGAACCGCGATCTTATCAACGTCAGTCAGGGTGCCCTTGTATGTATTTCCAGCAAGAGTAACCTCAGCTTCAAGTCCCGGCTTCATCTTATCATAATCATCCGGGGATAACTCGATCTTTACCCGCACATGCTCTGTGTCCGCGATGGTGAAAAGCGCCGCGCCCTGTGCGGCAGTGTTTGTCTGGAGCGCGTCCACAGACGCGATCACTCCGTTCATATCCGCAGTCATGCCTTCCTTTCCCTTTGCCAACAGTTCCTCCGGCGTCAGGGCGGCAAGCTCCGCAAGATTATCGCTGATCTCCAGATTCTCTAACTCTGAGGAAGTCATTCCCGTCTCTGCAACCACGGCTCCGGCCGCCTGATATGCTGCCTGCCATTCCGCGTATTTCGCCTCATACTGAGCCTGAAGCTGCGCATATCCGGCGTCGTCCGGGGCGGGAACTTCAAGTGCGGCAAGGGAAACATTCGCCTCGTCGAGAAGAGCCTGTGTCTCCTTCTTTGTCTCTAATGCCTGTTCATAATTCTCTGTGTCTGTCACAATCTGCTGCTGAACCGCATCCGCCGTGCCGTTCTTCACATTCTCCAACGCCTCGTTGATCTCTACCTGACGTCCTGCGTACCCTCTTTCATACGCGCCAATCGTCTCGTCAGCTCCCGCGATCGTCCCCTCATATCCCTGAATCTGTGTCTGGAGTTCTTGTACCATGGGGGCATTCTGCTCTGTCTGCTGCGCCGCTGCCTGCTGATTGCTCTGGTACTGGGCGTAGGCTGCGTTCACCTGTTCCGCCAGTGCGTTGGCCTCGTCCGCAAGAGCGTTCGCCTGTTCCGCCGCCTGAGCGGACGCGGCGTTCGCTGCATCGATCGCCTTCGCGTTCTGCGCCCTTGTCGCCTTGGAAGTATTGAGGCTGGACTGGAGGGTCATCTGCGCCTGTTCGTTATCTCTCTCTAAGTTTGTCGTGTCAAATGTGATCAGCAGATCACCCGACTTGACCGGCTGTCCAACCACGGCCTTACATTCTTTAATCGGCGCTGTGACAGGCGAATAATATGTCTTTGTGTTTTCACTCTCGATCGTACCGTTGGAATTATAAGTCTCTTTTACCGTGCCCTTCTGCGCCTTCGTCACATTCAGTACGGTGCCCGTGTTGCTTTCCTTCTGCCCTCCGGCTATCAGGGAGACGCCCCATGCAAGGAGAAGTACAACTGCCAGTACGGGGAGAATCACCCATGCGGGGAGCTTCTTTTTGGGAGTGCCCGAAGCGGGCGCGGCCTTTTCAGAAATCGTCTGTTTGCGGGTGTGTCGCTCTTTTGATGCCATATCAGATGTCCTCTCTTTCACTGTCAATATTCGTTTCCTTATCAACAATCTCTTCACTGTCCGTATTCTTCTCGCTGTTCAGATAATCCGCTTCTATCCGTCCGTCCATAATGCGCACGACCCGGTGCGCCTGCTCCGCGATATCATCGTCGTGGGTAATGATAATGACTGTGCGGCCGCTTTGGTGAAGTCCTTTGAGAATATTCATGATATCCACAGTGGAATGACTGTCCAGATTTCCCGTCGGCTCGTCGGCAAGAATAATCGGCGGCTGTGCGGCAACCGCTCTCGCGACGGCCACTCTCTGCTGCTGTCCGCCGGAAAGTTCGCCGGGTTTATGCTTCATCCGCTTCTTAAGGCCGACCCTTTCCAGTGCTTCCACGGCTGCCTTTCTCCTCTGCTGCCGGCCCATTCCCCTGTAAATAAGGGGGAGTTCCACATTGCCGAGAGCGTCCAAATTGGGGATCAGGTTAAAACCCTGAAAGATAAATCCGATCTTTTTATTGCGGATGTCTGAAAGCTGATTGTCAGACAGGCGGGATACATCCTGCCCGTCAAGGAAATAATTTCCCGTCGTGGGAATATCCAGACAGCCGAGCATATTCATGAGGGTGGATTTCCCGGAGCCGGAATGACCGACTATGGCGACAAATTCCCCTCTTTCGATCTCGAGGGTAATGCCGTCCAGAGCGCGCACTTCATTCTCGCCGGGATTATAGATCTTATGTAAGTCCTGAACTCGGATGAGCGGTTCCATAGCTGTGCTCCTTTTCACAATTAATGTATTACTTGATTAATACAATAATGCTATGTTCATAGAATGTCAAGAAAATTATAGAGTTTTCTGCTGTTTATTTCTGTCTGTCTCACAACCTCTTCCACGGACGTTTCTTTCAGCGCCGCGATCTCCTCCGCCACGTAGGGAAGGTACAGCGAACAGTTTCTCTTCCCTCTGTAGGGAACCGGAGCCAGATAAGGGCAGTCTGTCTCAAGCACGATGGAAGTCAGAGGAATCTCCTGTACGACCTGTTTGAGCTTCTTTGCGTTCTTGAAGGTGACTACGCCGCCCACGCCGATATAGTATCCCATCTTCACATATTCTTTCGCCATCTCCGCAGAGTAGGAATAGCAGTGGGTGACCGCTTTCATTCCCGCCGCGTGTTTTTTCATGATCTCCATTGTATCCGACGCGGCCTCCCTGCTGTGGATGATAACCGGCATATCCTTCCCGCGCGCCAGTTCAAGCTGACGGATAAACCATTCCTTCTGGAGCTCGTGACTTTCATTGTCCCAGTAATAGTCAAGACCGATCTCACCCACGGCGACGATCTTCTCCTGATCGAGAAGCGCAGACATGCGGGCGAACTGCTCCTCATCAAGGGAGCCTACCTCATCCGGGTGTACGCCGATTGCCCCGTATACAAAAGGATAGTCCTCTGTCAGCTTCTGTATCTTATCCCATGAGGAAATGGTCGAACCCGCATTTACGATAAAGCCGATCCCCGCGTCTTCCATCTTTGCAAGAAGTGTTTCTCTGTCTGAATCAAACTGCCCGTCGTCATAATGGGCATGTGTATCTATGATCATATCTTATTCCTCCCGTCCGTGATCCATTTAGTAAGAGGACCACCACTTTGGTGATCCCCTGTTTTCTTTAAATCCGCTGCATCTATTGTTTCCTGTTCACGCACTTTTACCGTTTTACAAAATATTCCTCATACCATACAAGGAAAGTATAGATCGTCCACACCTTTCTCCAGTTGTCGGAGTTTCCTCCCACATAGTCGTCAAAGATCGCGTTGATCTCGTCTACATTGAAGAACTTCTCCGCCATATCGCTGTGGAACTTCGCGCGCACATCCTGATTATAGCGGTCGTCCGCCATCCAGATACGGATCGGCACGATGAATCCCAGCTTCTTGCGGAAAGCGATTTCCTCGGGAAGCACCTTCGCCGCCGCCGTGCGCAGAGCCACCTTATTCTGCTCCTCATTTACCTTATATTTTGACGGCATCCTTGACGCGATGTCAAAGATTCTGCGGTCTGTCAGCGGCATGCGGATCTCAAGTCCCGCCGCAAGGCTCATCTTATCCACGTTCAGGTAAATGTCGCCCTCAAGCCAGATCTGGATATCCACGTCTGACATAATAGAGAGCGGGTCTAACCCTTCCGTCTCCTCATAGATGGGGCGCGCCACCTCGATGGGAAGGACGTCCGGATCATAGTGCTTGAGGATACGCTGCTTCTCATCCTCTTTCATGATATTCGTATTTCCGACATAAAATGTCTTGAGATTCTCTCCGTATCTCTCCGCGTTGCGGTACATATTGTAGCCGCCGAAGAACTCATCCGCGCCCTCGCCGGAGTAGCAGATCTTCGTGTGCTTTGCCGTCTCCCTACACGCGATGGCGAACGCGATCGCCGAGGCGTCGCCCAACGGCTGCTCCATGTTATACATCACATAGGGCACGACCCCAAAGTATTCCTCCGGGGTGATCAGGCATCTTGAATTCTTTCTTCCCAGTATGTCCGCCGTCTGCTTTGCCAGTCCCGACTCATCGAAGCGCTCCTCCTCATAGCCGCAGGAATCTGTCATCTCCACATCTGACATCGCCAGCACATAAGAGGAATCCACGCCCCCTGAGAGGAAAGACTCTGCCGTCTCGTCCGCAGTCTTTACCTCCGGCATAATCTCCTTTAAGGTCGTATGAATCTCGTCCGCCCAACCCTCAAGAGACTTGCTTTCATCGGGATGGAAGGTGGGCGTCCAGTAACGCTCTATCTTAAGCTTCCCGTCCTGCCAGATCAGATACCGGCCCGGCATGAGCTTCTTAAGTCCGCGGAAAAATGTATTCTCACCCGCCACATAAGTAAGGCTTAAATAAATCTGGAGCATTTCTTCATTCAGTTCCTTGACAAACCCCGGCCGCTCCATGATTCCCCGTATGGTTGTCCCGTATAAGAGCCGGCCGTCCGCTGTCTCATAATAGTAAAACGGCTTCGTTCCGAACGGGTCTCTTAAGCAGAACAATTTTTTCTCCGCTTCATCCCACAGCGCGAACGCAAACATGCCGTGCATGTGATCCGCCATTTCATACCCCCATGTCTCGTAAGCGCGGATAAGAATCTGCTCCTCCCGCTCTTCCCTCGGAAGTGCAAGAGATATCTCCAGCCTCTCGCACAGTTCCTCCCAGTTGCGGATATGTCCTCTGTATTCCTGTACTTTTATCATATGTTTCCTCTCCTAATCTTTGCTTTTGTTCTTTTCATTCTTCTTTTCTAACAGCTTACGCTACTCTCTTAGTCCCAGTTTATCGCGTCATGGGAAATAGTGGGTGATGTATCCGCTTTTGCTTCTGCTATCGCCGCTATCTCTTCCGGCGTCGCCTCGTCTTCCGGCACAAATCGGATCAAAACCCTATATATCGTTTCAATATCTTTTTCCGGTATCATATCAACAAGATATTTTATGGTATCTCTACTCATTTCCACACCTCCTAGGACCTCTTATATATCTGTCCTCTTGAATCAATGTTATTTATTGTTATTATATCATCTTCCACAGTAAATAACACTCTTAAATCTCCTACCCTCAAACGATATTCATTTTCCATTCCAGATAACTTCCGTATATCTCCGCACGGTAATTTTTCAATCGCCTCTTTCAATCTCCTTTTGGTATTTTTATCGGCTGAATTTATGTATTTAACAGCTTTCTTTTTATACTCTATGCGCACTTTATCATCCCCCTGTTTAAACTCTTTTTATTATACATGATTTTTCATCTTATTACGATGTATGTTTGCACGATTTTGAAAAAAAACCAAAAAAACTATTGTCTTTCCGCCCATTTATGCCTATTCTATTAGAGGAAACATTTAATCTAAGAATAAACGAGGTACATGACATGAAACCGATCAAAGAAGGAAAAGTACGTGAGATTTACGACAACGGCGACAGCCTTATCCTTGTAGCGACAGACAGGATTAGCTGCTTTGACGTTATCCTGAAAAACAAGATCACAAAGAAGGGCGCTGTGCTGACACAGATGTCCAAATTCTGGTTTGACATGACGTCCGACATCCTGCCGAACCACATGATCACAACCGATGTGAGCGAGATGCCGGAGTTCTTCCGTCAGCCGCAGTTTGACGGCAACAGCATGATGTGTAAAAAACTTACGATGCTCCCCATCGAGTGCATTGTCCGCGGCTACATCACAGGAAGCGGCTGGGCCAGCTATCAGGAAAACGGCACTGTCTGCGGCATCAGACTTCCCGAGGGCCTGAAAGAATCTGACAAGCTGCCGGAGCCGATCTACACACCGTCCACAAAAGCTGAGATCGGGGATCATGACGAAAATATTTCCTACGAACAGAGCGTTGCGCATTTAGAGAAGCATTTCCCGGGAAAAGGAGAGGAATACGCCTCAAAGCTTCGCGACTATACGCTTGCACTCTACAAGAAATGCGCGGACTACGCGCTGACACGCGGTATCATTATCGCGGACACAAAGTTTGAGTTCGGTCTGGACGAAGACGGGAATATCGTTCTCGGGGATGAGATGCTCACTCCGGACAGCTCCCGCTTCTGGCCCGCTGACGGATACGAGCCGGGACACGGCCAGCCGTCCTTTGACAAGCAGTTCGCCCGCGACTGGCTCAAAGCCAATCCCGACAATAACTGGACTCTGCCGGAAGATGTCGTACAGAAGACTATCGGCATCTATCTTGAGGGTTACGAAATGCTGACAGGCAAGAAACTCTAAGACCATTCCATACACACATAAAAACCGGGGCGCAGGCTCCGGTTTTTATGTGCTTTTAAAGCCGCTCTATTTTATAACCAGTACTTTCAGCATATCCTCATATGTCACCAACGTCACATTTCCCATCCCGTCTGCCTTCTCCACACATCCCCGGGTGAAGCCGCTTTTTGCAAAAAGATACAGATGGGTCTTACGGTAACGGAATATCCGGCTTCTGTTCTCCAGCTTCTCGAGAATGTTCACGTCCACTTTTTCGTTTGTCCATTTGCACTCGCCGAACAAAGCCTCGTCCTTATCCTTCTCCCCCATAATATCAATCTCCGCCTGACTGCGGGTTGAGGGATCCGTCCCCCACCAGCGTCCGAGATCCCTGAACTCCACGGGCGACTTCCCGGTCAACAATAATTTCCACAGATACTGCTTGCAGATCTCCTCGAACACACTCCCCATATAGTCCGACAGATACGGCGCGATCCTCGAGTATGCCAGATCAGCCGCCCCACGGGCGATGATAGATGTATTCTCCGGTACGAACCGGTACCAGAAGCGGAACATATTATCATCGATGATATAGATAGACTTGTGGGATTCCTTGTTCCCGTAAGGCGTCTCCTTCTTCACCAGTCCAAGCGCGATGAGATTTTTCAGGTATGCGGCGCACACACTTGTGCTCTCCCCGACCTTTGACGCGATCTCAGACATGCGTGAGGAGCCTGTGGCAATGGCGGTGATGATCGCATTGTACAGGGCGGGTTCCCTCACTTCCTGTTTCAGAAGATTCTCCGGTTCCTCGAAAAGTGAAGAACTCGGATCAAGAAATGTATTCTTGATATTGTCCTCAATACTCAGCCTGTCATCCATCTGCAGAAGATACTGGGGCGTTCCGCCCGCTATACCGTAGACCAGAGCCTTATCCTGATCCGAAAAGCCGTGGAAACAGCGGCATGTATCTTCGAAGTCAAAGGGCAGTATCTTCATCTGCGCTGTCCGTCTGCCATAGAGCGGCGCCTTATAAGCCAGCACATGGTCTTCCATATAAGACATGGACGAACCGCAGAGAATCAGCATTAACCTTGAACTGCTCTTATATTTGTCGATCAATAGCTGCAACGTAGAGGCAAGGCTTTCATCTGAGCGCGCCACATAAGGATACTCGTCAACCGCCAGTATCAGGCGCTCCTTCTCAGCCATCCGGAATACATACTCCAACGCAGCCTGAAAGGACACAAATGTTGTCTCCATCTGGAACCCTGTCTCACACTCCATGATATTCCTGCTGAAGTTCTCGAGATTCTGGCGGGCATTGCTCTCCACCCCCATAAAATAAATCGCTTTTTTATCTTTGATAAACCGCCTGATAAGCTCTGTCTTCCCCACGCGCCTGCGGCCGTACAGCACCGCAAACTCAAACTTACCCGACGCATACAGCTTTTCCAGAGAAACCAGTTCACGCTCTCTTCCGATGAACATATCTGCTCACCTTCCCTTCCATCGTTTGATGTCAACTATAAGATGTTATCTATAATATATCGCAGACGAAAAATTTAGTCAAGTATAAATTACTAATATATAAATAACTAAATTACGATAAACTAAATATTTCTTGGCCAAGCTTTCACGCTCTGCCCTTTCTACATTCCTAAGCGCGATATCGACTCTACATTCCCGGGTGCGCTGTCGGAAACAGCAAAGAGGCCCGCGGCGCCTGCCGCTGACCTCTTATTCTTACTTTTATCTATATTCTATCACTTAACATGTTTTCTATACATGCCGCGCGCTGTGAGGGAACTCTATCTGCACATCGGCCGCTCTCTTATGAGAGTTCCAGTTTTCCTGTGTATAACTGATAGTAGGTTCCTTTCTGAGCCAGCAGCTCGTCGTGGGTGCCTCTCTCAATAATACGCCCGTGCTCAAGCACCATGATAGCGTCACTGTTACGGATGGTTGACAGCCTGTGGGCGATGACGAATACCGTACGCCCTTTCATCAGGTTATCCATACCCTTCTGGACGATGCTCTCTGTTCTCGTATCGATAGAAGATGTGGCCTCGTCGAGGATGAGTACCGGCGGGTCTGCGATGGCTGCTCTCGCAATCGCGAGGAGCTGTCTCTGCCCTTGGGAAAGTTCTTCGCCGTCTCCGCTTAAGTGAGTGTTATATCCATTTGGCAGCATCTTGATAAATCCGTCCGCATGTGCCAGCCTTGCCGCCTTATACACTTCTTCGTCCGTCGCGTCCAGCTTGCCGTAACGGATGTTCTCCATGATTGTTCCTGTAAACAGGTGCGTATCCTGAAGCACGATACCAAGTGAACGCCTCAGATCTGCCTTTTTGATCTTATTGATGTTGATATCGTCATAACGGATCTTGCCGTCCGCCACATCATAGAAACGGTTGATCAGGTTAGTGATGGTCGTCTTACCCGCTCCGGTAGAGCCGACGAACGCAAGCTTCTGCCCCGGCTTCGCGTACAGCGTCAGGTCATGGAGCACCATATGATCTGGATTATATCCGAAGGTCATATCATAAAAGCGTACATCGCCTTTTAATTCCTGATAAGTGACCGTGCCGTCCGCCTGATGCGGATGCTTCCATGCCCACAGTCCTGTTCTCTCTTTACATTCTGTAATGTTGCCGTTCTCATCCTTCTTCGCGTTGACCAGAGTAACGTAACCGTCGTCCACCTCCGGCTCCTCATCCATCATATTGAAAATACGTTCTGCTCCTGCGAGAGCCATGATGATGGAGTTGAACTGCTGTGCGATCTGCATGAACGGCTGTGTAAAGCTTTTTGTAAACTGCAGATAAGACGCCATTACGCCAAGGGTGATATTGCCGATCCCCCAGACGGAGAGCATCCCCCCGAAGATCGCCACTAGCACAAACTGCAGGTTTCCTAAGTTTCCAATGATCGGCCCCATCATACTCGCAAATGTATGTGCCCTTGACGCACTGACGAAAAGGCTCTCGTTGAGCTTATCGAACTCTTCCTTGGACTTTTGCTCGTGGTTGAATACCTTAACCACTCTCTGTCCGGTCATGCGTTCCTCTACAAACCCCGTCACGTTCGCCAGATCAAGCTGCTGGCGGATGAAGTATTTGCCACTGTTCCCCGCAATAAAGCGAGACACAGCCGTCATCACAATGATCATAAGCACCGCCAGTACAGTCAGGATCGGACTTAAGACAAGCATCGCGATGAATGTGACCACAATCGTCAGTGATGACATGAGTACCTGAGGAATGGACTGATTGATCATCTGCCGCAGCGTATCCGTATCATTTGTGTAAAGGCTCATGATAGAGCCATTCGTATTCTGGTCAAAGTAGCGGATCGGAAGTGTCTGCATATGCTCGAACATCTCGTCACGGACTTTCTTTAACACACCCTGCCCGATCACAACCATGAGCCTGTTGTATACAAAGGATGCCACGACTCCCGCCGCGAAAATGCAGGCCAGCACACTCAATGCCATATACAGTTCTCCGAAGTCCGGGTTCTCCTGTCCAATCAGCGGGATGATGAAATCATCCAGAAGAAACTTCAACGACAGGGATACAGAGATCGATGCCACGGAGCTAATAAGGATACAGATCACCACTATAATGAACTGGAGCTTATATCCTGATGTCACATATCTGAGCAGACGCCCGGCTGTCTTGAGCGTTCCTTTATTAATAGTAGGTTTCCCTTTTTCGGGATGCTCCTGATTACTCATTGTCCGCGCCTCCTTTCACCTGTGATTCATATACTTCCCGGTAGATCTCATTTGTTTTGAGAAGCTCCTCGGATGTGCCGATGCCGTTGATCTCACCGTTGTCCATGACGATGATCATGTCCGCGTCCTCAACAGAGGATATTCTCTGGGCGATGATGATCTTCGTCGTATCCGGGATCTCCTCGCGGAACGCCTGACGGATCAATGCGTCTGTCCTTGTATCCACCGCGCTGGTGGAATCATCAAGAATGAGGATCTTCGGTTTCTTGAGCAGTGCCCTCGCGATACACAGCCTCTGCTTCTGACCGCCGGAGACATTGTTGCCGCCCTCCACGATCATGGTGTTATATTTACCCGGGAATTCCTGAATAAAGCTGTCCGCCTGAGCCAGCTTACATACTCTCTGCACCTCTTCATCCGAAGCGTTTTCATCTCCCCAACGGATATTGTCGCTGATGGTTCCCGTGAAAAGTACGTTCTTCTGGAGCACTACGGACACCTGATCACGGAGCGCCTTTAAGCTGTAATCACGGACATCGTGACCGCCCACCTTCACAGCGCCCCCCGTCACGTCATAGAGCCTCGGGATAAGCTGTACAAGCGTAGACTTCGCGCTTCCCGTTCCGCCGATGATACCGACGATCTGCCCGCTCTTGATGTGCAGGTTGACATCCTTTAAGGAAAGGTTACCGCCTTCTCCGCCATAGCTGAAGCTCACATTTTCAAAATCAATGTCTCCGTTTGCGACTTCTGTGAGCGCGTCCGCGCCGTCCTCCATCTCAGGAACTTCTTCAAGCACTTCTTTGATACGGTCTGAGGATGCCTCCGCGATCATGATCATGACAAAGACAAAGGATACCATCATCAGTGACATCAATATCTGGAGCGCGTACACAATCACACTGGTCAGCTCTCCCGTCTGCATCCTGCCAAGCACGATATCCTCTCCGCCGATATAGACCATGACAAGAACTACCACATACATGGTGAACATCATGACCGGGTTGTTCCATGCCACGATTTTTTCTGCCTTTGTAAACAGGTTATATACAATAGTAGAAATCTTCCCGAACTTCTCATTCTCGTGATCCGCCCGTACATACGCTTTCACCACGCGGGCCGCGTTGACATTTTCCTGCACTGTATTGTTCAGGATGTCATATTCGTCAAACACCTTGATAAAATGCGGATGCGCCTTCTTCGCGATGAAGATCAGCGTACCGCCTAGGATCGGGATGATAATGAGCATCATTACCGCGACTTTCACATTTATCGTAAGAGTCATGATCAGGGAAAGCACGATCATGATCGGCGCTCTAACAAGCAGGCGGATCGTGAACATATACGCCATCTGCACATTGGTAATGTCTGTGGTCAGCCTTGTGACCAGACCCGATGTAGAGAAATGGTCGATATTCCCGAAAGAAAAATCCTGTATCTTGTAAAAAATGTCATGTCTTAGATTCTTAGCATATCCGGCGGACGCGATAGCGCCTAAATTTCCCGCTTTCGCCCCGAACACGAGCGCAACCATGGCAAGCAGGACGAGAAGGGCGCCTGTTTTCACGATATACCCCATATTGCCTTCCATGATCCCGATGTCAATGATATTGGCCATCAGCAGCGGGATGAGCACTTCCATAAATACTTCCAGCACGACAAGAAGCGGCGTAAGAATGGATTCGCGCTTATATTCCCGGACTGAACGGAGTAGTTTCCTGTTCATGATTCATTATCTCCTTTCTTTTTCTCATTCCCTAACAAATTCGCGGACATTTTCTCCAACACCCGGATACAGACCTCCATGTCTTCCTCCGGAATGCCCTCCCTTAAAAGCCTCTCCATGTAGCGGATGTTCCTGAGTATCTGCTTTCTCAGTCCGATCGCTTTTTCAGTGGGTACGATCTTCTTAAGACGCGCGTCCTCCTTCACCTGTTCCCTGCAGATGAACCCGTTCTTCTCAAGGAGCTGCAATATCCCCGTGGCTGTGGAACGCCTGATCTGGAACTCCTTCTCAAGATCCTTCTGGTACACGTCATGCTCAAGCGATTCAAACATAATACAGTGAAGCACAAGCTTCTGCATATTCGTCAGAGCATCCTCGTCTCCATGTGTCGTCATCTGTCTCTTAAGCTGGTGGGAAATCATATTGATCAGCCTTCCCACATCATGTCCTGAGTCGTTCTCCTCTTGGACGCACATACTCTCACTTCCTTTTCTGACAATGCCCAAATATAATTTGTTCGGTGACTAACAATTAGTATATGCGGATAAATTTTTATTGTCAATTACAAAAATGCACAAAAGAGGCTCTCAGAAGATTTTATATTTTTTTAACGAAAATATCTTAATTTTGTGGCTATAAAGTATAGAAACCTACCAAAAAAAATTGTATAATATAAGGCACTAAGAATGAAAGAGAGGGCTCATTATGAAGCAAAACAACATGTTAGCTATGATCTTAGCCGGCGGCCGCGGGTCCAGACTCCATGACCTTACTAAAAAAGTGGCAAAGCCTGCTGTTTCATATGGCGGAAAATATCGTATCATCGACTTTCCTCTGAGCAACTGTGCCAACAGTGGAATTGATGTCGTAGGAGTTCTGACGCAGTATGAATCCATTCTTCTCAACAGTTACGTTGCAGCGGGACGCCGCTGGGGATTGGACGCGAAAGACAGCGGAGTATATGTACTTCCGCCCCGTGAAAAATCTGACGCTAACCTCGATGTGTACAGGGGGACTGCCGACGCCATTTCCCAGAACATCGATTTTATCGACTCGTATTCGCCGGAATATCTTCTCATCCTCTCCGGCGACCACATCTACAAGATGAACTATGCGAAGATGCTCGAATACCATAAGGAATGTAATGCTGACGCGACGATCGCTGTCATCGAAGTGCCGATGAAGGAAGCAAGCCGTTTCGGCATCATGAATACAGACGAGTCCACCGGACGGATCGTAGAGTTTGAAGAGAAACCGGAACACCCGAAGAGCAACCTTGCCTCCATGGGAATCTACATCTTCAACTGGAAGCAGCTTCGCAAGATGCTGATGGCAGATATGAAGAACCCGGATTCAAGCCATGACTTCGGCAAGGACATCATTCCCGCTCTCTTAAATGAAGACGGAAGACTGTTTGCTTACAAGTATAAAGGTTACTGGAAAGATGTGGGAACCATTGATTCACTCTGGGAAGCGAACATGGATCTGCTGGACAAGAACAATGCGCTCGACTTAAACGACAACTCTTGGAAGATCTACACCGAAGACGTAACCGCACTTCCACAGTACATAGGTGCCGAAGCGGTCATTGACCGTGCATTTATAACACAGGGCTGCGTAGTTGACGGCGAGGTTAAGAATTCTGTCCTGTTTACCGGAGCGAAGGTTGCTGCCGGGGCCAAGGTCATTGACAGTGTCCTGATGCCCGGTGCGGAGGTCGCAGAAGGCGCAGTCGTCACACGTGCTCTCGTAGCCGACGGCATTAAGATAGGAAAGAAGGCTGTCGTCGGCAGTGCGGACAGCGAGAACATCGAACTTGTCGCAAAACGTGTAAAGGGGGAAGAATAATCATGAGTAAGGCTTTAGGAATCGTTAATTTTGCCGGAAACCATATTCAGGTGGACGGCCTCCAGAAATACCGCCCGGTATCTGCATTTTCTTTTCTTGGAAGATACCGCACGATCGACTTCCCGATCTCAAACATGAGCAACAGCGGGATCGACAACATTCAGGTCTATGTCCGCAGGAAACCCCGCTCGCTGACAGAGCACCTTGGGACAGGCCGCCATTACAACATTAATTCCAAGCGCGGCAGCCTGAATATCATGTATACAGAACGCAATCAGATCGGAGACCTGTACAGCACGGATATCGCGGCATATATCGAAAATATCGATTGCATAGAAAGAATGCCGCAGCAATATGTTGTACTCGCGCCAAGCTACATGATCTATACAGCGGATTACAGCAAGTTCCTTAAGGAGCACATTGAATCCGGCGCGGATATTTCCCTGATGTACCACTCCGTGGATAATGCGAAGGAGAACTTCTTAAACTGCGGAACGCTCAACATCAACAAGCAGAAGGGTGTTCTCTCCATTGAACCCAACCACGGCACCGCAAAGAACCGCAATATCTTCATGGATACATATGTAATGACAAAGGAGCTGTTCCTCGAGCTTGTGAACAAGGCTCACAAGACCTCCTCCATGTACACCTTCTCCGACATCGTTGACGAAGAGTGTGAGGAGCTAGATATCCGCGCTGTGCCGCACCGCGGGTACTTTGCGGCGATCACGGATTTCAGCAGCTACTATCAGGCAAACATGGATCTGATCGACTTAAAACACGCTTCCGATCTCTTTGATCCTGAGTGGCCCATCTATACACGCACCAACGATTCCTGCCCGACACAGTATTTTGAGGGCAGCAAGGTAACATCCTCTGTAATCTCAAACGGATGTCTGATCGAAGGTACTGTTGAGAACTCCATCATCGGAAGAGGCTGTGTCATCAAGCCGGGAGCCATCGTCAAGAACTGCGTGATCTCAGCAAACGTAATTATCGGCAAAAACGTTCACGTTGAGAACCTTGTGGTTGACAAACACGCAAAGCTGGTTCGCGGAAAGAGAGGCATCGCGGCACCTGACAAACCGGGGTACGTTGAGCGCGGAGATACGCTGTAAGGCCAGCATAATACCCGTCCCGCACGGAGCGCTTTTCATATTGTAGACAGTTCCGCAGGACTTTTGCATAATCTGAAAAACATGTCTAAAAAATGGAATGTACTTACACGGTACATTCCATTTTTGACTGTAGCGGAGCTAACCCCTTAATTGAGCGCCGCCCCGCTATATGCCTGTCTGAAAAATAAATCAGATTATTAAATACCTTTATGTTTTCTGCGCCTGTATCCTAAGAAGCCAAGCGCCATTGCGGAGACAGAAAGCAGTCCTGCCCACAGGGTTACCTGTGAAGAATCCCCGGTCTGTGCGTTTCCTGTACTCTGACCGCTAATGCCCTCTGCGCCACTTTTGCCGTCAGTACCTGTGCCGCTTCCTTCCCTGCCCGGAGTTGATGTCTGCGTCCCCGTCTGTGTGCTGCCTGTGTTTTGATTTCCACCGTTTCCAGTGTTTCCCTGATCCGGTGTTGGTTCTGACGGGTTCTGTCCGTTGTCCGGATCGGT
>ERZ1643251.336-NODE-336-length-73780-cov-19.693483_pt1 | contig 73780 bp, 70 predicted proteins | sample MGYA00579261_ERZ1643251 | MGnify/ENA primary metagenome ERZ1643251 (study PRJEB29033, sample SAMEA4952267) | chicken gut metagenome | biome: Broiler Chicken; feature: Gastrointestinal Tract; material: Caecum | place: Ireland | collected 2018 | study: Broiler...
GCAACTCCTCCTACCGTGCTTTGTAGTGTATACTCCCTTGAAATATTATATAAAAGATATGCTTCAAACTCAAGGCTTTCATTCCTATGTGTGCCTTTAGAGCGAAGCGAGAAAGGAATGGAATTTAATATGGAAATAAATAAATATGAAAAAGTATTAGAAGATTTTATCGAAAAAACTAAAATAAGACTAAATGACAGAGTAAAGTTAATATTATTGATAGGAAGTTTTTTAAGCAAAAAATACATAAATAATTGGAGTGACATTGATTTAATAATAGTTGTAGATAAACTAGACAAAGAAATATTTGATGATATATCAGAGATTTCAAATAATTATGGTGTAAAAATAGGAATAACATTGTATTCAGAAAAAGAAATAAATAATTCATTAATAGATATAAAAACGACTTATTACTTTTATTTATACAATTTAAAAAACTTTAATATTCCTTATATTAATGTCAACTTTAAAATTCCTAAAATATCAAAAGAATTACTATTAGACAGGATAAAAATAGGAATATTTAATGATCTTCATGTATGTAAAAGAAATTTACTTTATAAAGATTTAAATAAAAATATAGCTAGAACACAATTTAAGCTTATTTATAACATTCTAAAAAAGTGTTTAATATTAAAAGACATTTATCCTTTAAATTATGAAGAAACTTTTATTAAGGCTACTGAAGAGTTCAACTTTTATAAGTTTGATTATCTTAAATTTATAGATGATTATGCAAAAGATACAATTGACTATACGAAACTAAAAATAATATCAATTAATTTAATAAATTTTATTGAAAAAATGGAGGTGTAATAAAACATGAAATTAGTTGTATCACTTAATGGGGCAGATGGAGTAGGAAAAACTACTCAAGCTCAAAAGATAGCAGAAACAAACCCAGACTTGGTTGAATGCATTAGTGGATTAGGTGCTTATGAACCTTTTTCAAAAATTACTGCTGATGATTGGTGGTTTGATTCTAGTACTCCAGAAGAATTTTGCGATGTTTTATATGCTAGTTTAAAAAATAGAAACTTGGCAATACAAAATTCAAATAAGCCCGTAGTTATAGTAGATAAAGGACTTGACAATTTTGAAGCGAGAATAATAGCTACTTTATTAACTCGAGGAGTCAGTAAAGAAAAAGTATTTGAATTAGTAAAAGAGTATAAAAGAAAATATGATATAAAGTCACCAGAAGATGTTAAAATATTTTTAAATTTGGATGGAAACTTACAAGATAAAATAGAAGAAATGGACAGAAGAGGTATTAATGATGGCTATTCTGATGAATCACAAAAAAGATATAAACATTATCAGGAATTACAAAATATTGTTTTAGATACTCAATTAGAAAATGGTATATATGTACCTGTTAATGCTTCAAAGTCAATAGAAGAAGTCAATAATGATATAATGGGTATAGTATCAACGAACCTTAGACACAGGATACAACCAATAAGTAATAATAGGCAATATATTGGTATTGGTGGACTGAGCGAGTCTGGTAAAAGTACCAGTGGAAGAATTTTTCTAGATCAATCTAATATTCCAAATCTTAAATTTAAGTATATAGCTAGACAAATAGGAACAAAATATGGGGTTGAACCATATAGTGATATTTTTAAAAATGATAAAAGAATATTAGCTGCTTTAATGTGTGATGAAATAGGTATATTTTTAAATGATATGTATTATTGGGATGTAGTATCTTTTGAAAGCATACATGATGCAGAATTATCAAAATACATGAAAGAAATGCAACCTTTTAATTATAATGTACTTTATCTTGACACAGATAAAAATTTAAGAATAGGTAGAAATGCCAAGGAATTAGATGTCAATATTAATGAATCAGAGAAAAAAGTTGAAATGAAAGATGAAGATAAAATAAGCGTAGGAGCAGATACTGTAAAAGAAGTTGCTGATTATGTTGTAAATAATAATGGAAGACTTGAAGATTTATCAAAAAAATTATATAATGTAGCAGAAAGTGTAAGGAGGAAAGTGAAAATGAGACATAGAGCAGGTGGGATATTAGTTGAAGATGGAAAGGTTTTACTAGTGCATAGAATAAAAGAAAAAGATGGAATTATTGATGAATATTATGTTGTTCCAGGTGGAGGTATTGAAGAAGGAGAAACACTAGAAGATGCAACTAAACGAGAATTAAAAGAAGAAGTTGGAATAGACGTAGAGTTAACTGAACCAGAGCCAAGATATGTATTAGAAGGAGAAAATGGGAATCAATACTTTAGTCTAGTAGAGAAAGTTGGTGGAATTATTGGAACTGGTAAAGGACCAGAATTTACTGAGCCAGAATATAAAAATAGAGGAAAATATTCAGCAGAAATGATTTCTATTCAAGACATAGTTAGCGGAAAAATTAATATGGTTCCACAAGTAATAAAAGAAAAATTTATTGCAGATTTTGCAGGCAAGAAAAGAAATGGTATGCGAGATGTTGACGATAAAGGAGATAGATAATTAAGGATTAAATTGCAATAAATGAATAGAGAAAATATATTAAATAAATTAAAAAAAGTTTTAGACTTAATAGAGCAATCATTTGTGAAAGATAATTATATTATAGAGAGATATTATAATTATCTTTCTTGTTCGTATTTTTTTAAAGATAGTATATATACAGAATTATGTATTTATATAAGAAAAAATTATGTCAAAGATAATTTAAATAAAAGAGAAATTAATTACTTAATTCAAAATTTAAGTAAAAGACTTATTTCAGATAAGCACATAAAATTGAATAATTTGAAAGCTCCTGAAATAAGTAACATAGATATTATTTTTTCAGCAGAAATAAGTAGAAAGAATATTACAAATGACTTTTTAGAATTATGTTATGAGGAAAAAATAAATTTTAATACTATACTAAATTACTTGACTAAGGAAGAAGCTAAAGAATTTTTGAGGACTAAGATAAAAGACCTTTATATACTAAAAAAATAGTGGATAACGCCAATGATAAGAAAGAATGTCTAGGAAATTATTTATTCTACATAACATCATATTATAAAGAACAAATAAATTATTTTATTTCATATAATGAATTAATAAAACTTTTACCAAGTAATTATATATTTAAATTGTTCAATAGCTTTAATCATCATGATATAAAGATAATAAAAAAATTATTTTTAAAAAATAAAAGAAAGAAAGAATACACATTTTTTAAGTTAATATATTTAATAAAAAAAATAAATATAATGAATGTATAGCCAACAAAACTGTATTAAGTCAAGTTATTGAAATAATTATAAAAAATAAAATATTAAAAAAAGAAAAAACAGTAGAATGCATAAAATACTTCTATAATAATAATTTATTAAGTATATCACATATAATTAATGTAATAGCTCATGGTCTATTGGATATAAATATATTAAAGTATTTATGTATTTCATATAAAGACATTAAGTTATACAATGATACTAAAAAATTATTAGAATCTAATTACATAAAATTAGAATACAAAATAGAAATTATTGAAAAATTAGAATATCTAAATAATAAAAAGTATATAAATGATATTTTCAATATTTCTAATATCTCAAACGAATACAAAATTAAGATATTAAAAAACAAGAAATATTTTACAATAATAGACGGAAAAGTTCTCTTAAACTTTATTAGGAATCTTGGAAATGATTATCAAAGTGCATATAAATTTATGTCTTCCAAAAAAGTTTTTCAAAAGATTATAGATAAATTATTTAATTATGGATTTAGTACAAATGAAATAAATAGTAGATTTAATATGTTAAGGTTATTATTAAAGCACAATAAATATTTATATAAAACAATTAACTTTATAATTTTTGAAAAAGAGTTTTATAAACTAGATTTTAAAATATTAGAGTATATTACTAGATACAAAGAAGTAGGCGATAAGATATGTGATATTTACCGTAATCATCATGACAAATTATTAATATTTATTCTAAGTAATATAAATATAAATGTTATTTTTAACAAAAAATTATTTAACAAGATACTTGCTTTCTTTGATAATAATAATTTGATAATAAGAAAAATTGAAAATAATATAAATAAAATTGAATTTAATACATTAATGGAATATATTTATAGAAATAGTTCTTCTTATGGAGTATATAGGACATTAAATTATAAAGATCAAATTGATAAATCTTTGATAATTGAAATCATAGATAATCATGTAATTTTAGATAATAAATATAATAAGCTAAGACATCAATACTGTAATAAACTATTTGAAAAAAATAGGAATAATTTATACATGCAAAAAAATATATATTTTAATATATTTTATAACTTGACAATAGAAGAAGCATTTGAATTTTATAGATTGTTTAAAAATTATAAGGATAATTTAAAAAGGAATATATATTATAATTATATAAAAAATATAGAAGAAGTTATAAATATTTATGATTTTAAAAGCATGAGAGAAAAATATTATTTTGAAAAAAAATATTATACTAATAGTTTTAATGTAAAATGCTTTAATTATTGTTTAGACGAACTTATGAATAATATATCCAAAAAAGTATTAAAAATTAAAGATTGTAAGAAAATAAATAAAGTATTAAATATAAATGGAAAAATTCTTATAAAAGATGTTTATATTCCAAATAAAGAGTTTATGATGCTAGTTCATAGTACAGATGCATATGGAAATTTTAATTTTCCAAGTACTAATTACAATATTTCATGGAAAAATAGTTGTATAAGAAAAGATTATTTAAGTTGCTCTGTAATTTCCAATAAATATATGGGAGTGTGTCATATTAGAGATGTCTTATTAGGATTTAGTCATCTTTTACCGAATTCATTAAGTTATATGGCTCCATATGATTTACATTCAAATAATTATTCATATTATGCAAGTACCTTAAGACCAGCAAACTTTATGAATATAGAAAAACTTATAGATAATTCTAGACATACTCACAATGAAATATTACTTGAAAGATATAATTATATTAAAAATATGATTTTGCTTCCAGATTATGTTATAATTTTTTCTAATTTCTCCAAAGATCAAACACTTAAAGCTATTAAATGTTCAGAAGATATGAATATTCCCATAGTTTATATTGACATAAGAAAATTTCTTCATTATGAAAAGAAAAAATATTTGAGAATGAGAAAAAAAGATTTAAGAACAGCTATTAATGACTATGAATGTAATAGAAATGGTTTAAGAGAACTTGATTCAACTTTAATAGAAAAATATTTTTCAAGTAGGGAAATGAATAAATATATAAATAAAAAAAGCAAAAGAGACAAAGCACTAATAAAAGATATATTAATTGAAGAAGAAAATAAATTTAATACTGCAATGGAAGCGACTAACAGAATAAATTTTTTAGATATTAAAATAAGTGATGATAATAATGTAAAATCCAATATTCTTAATATTTCATATGATTATATGAATTTAAGTAGTTTTGGTATTGTCATGAATTCTAATATTTACAACTATTATCAAAACTATATAAAAGAATTATTAAAAAGAGTTTCTGAAGACTATATCGGGAGAAATCTGAAACATGGAATTAATCATATAGAAAGAGTGATGTTATATAGTTTTTTAATTGGATATAGTGAAAAAATATATAGAAATGATATATTGAAGATTTTAAAAGCAGCAGCTTACCATGATATAGCAAGGAAAAATGATTCCAATGATAAGAATCATGGATATAATAGTGCATTATTATATTTAAATAAAAGTAAAAAAAATAATGATGATTTTATCATAGCAGTACTAACTGCCTATCATGAAGTAAAAGACGACTTTCAACTATTTAAAAATATTGCTAAAAATTTTAATATAAAAGATCTTAATATGATTAACAGAATATATAAGTTAGCTAATATACTAAAAGATGCGGATGCATTAGATAGATTACGTTTTCATAATCCTTATGCTATTTTAAATCCAAAGTATTTACGAGAAAAAGTATCAAAAAATATTATACCAATTGCACAAAAAATACTAAAATAGTTGTCATAACTTTATTGTTAAATATTAAATAAAGACTGGAAACATTTCCAGTCTAATTTTCTAATCTTTTACGCACCCACCAATTATCTGCACTCCATCAACAAAACCATTCCTATAATACTTTTCATTCCAATAACAAAGATAATCCATAAAATTATTATTAAGTTTATCTAATTGCTTCTTAGCATACTTTTGATTTTGTTTAGGCACATTCTTTAAAATATTTTCAGACAATTCATCAAAATAAATATAATGCTTTTTATCTTCTGGTGTTAAAGTACAAAATACCTCTTGCTCTCGAATGTTCAACCATTCTCTTAATATATCATCATTTACTTCTCTAAAATTACACATTTTAATATTCCTCCTAAAATTTAGTTATAAATTAATTCTTTTAAAACAATTTCTTCAGCACTATTTTTAAAATTATTCATTAATCTTACCCATTTAAGTGGATTATTTTGTTTCAATATTTCATCAACATTATTAGCTTTAGCTAAGTTTTTAATTATATCCTTTACTTGTTTTTTTGCTTCTTTATCAATGGCTACAATGTGTTCTGTTAATTTTCCTTCTAGCATTAACTCTGTATAATAAGCTCTTTTATACTTTTTTAGATATTCAAGCCTTAAATATCCATATTTTCCAATTTGATAATTGCCTAAATTATTATTTCTCATAGCCACATTAGGTATTAGATAATCATTTTCTCCATGATATTCTAATTTGTGCCTTAATTTTTCCATATAAAACCTCCTGTAAAATTAATCATTTTTAAAATTATAATTCGCATATAATTTATTCCAATCCATATCAGAATAATCTCTTCCTTGATAATTTAAATAACTATTCTTTTTAATAAATATATTATTTTTATTAGTGTCTGTTTTTAATACTTCCGGAGAGCTTGAAATCGGAACTCCTGAAGTATGATTTTCAGATTTCCAATTTACAAATTTATTATTTATTTCTGATATAGTTTTTCCTACATAAATTTTATTAGGTTTATTTTTACCTTGTCTTATTTCTTTAATTAAATTAGCTTTTACAAGTTCTTTGAATGCAGAACATAAAGATTGCTTACCAATATGTAATTTCTTCTCTAAATCGATTCTCGTAAATATTACAAATACATTTTCATCTTCATCATAATAATGGAACTTGCTTTTTGAAATATTACTTTTATTTTCATTTGCATACGACATAGATAATCTGTCACATAAAAGTGCATATAATAAAATTGATGTAGGTTTTAAATCTTTGTATAATTCACTTTCACAAAGATCTTTATTAACACGATAAAATTCTACTTTTTTGTAGTCTTCACTTATTTTATGTGGTACAAAAGTTAGCAATGTAATTTCCTCCTAATCCAGTATGGATAAGGGATAGCTATTCTTGAAATTTTTTGGAAATTTTTATAGATAAAAAATTAATTCTTGAAATTTGTTTTTGAAATTTTTTCGGCATTTTCAAGGATTTTATAGAATTTGATAAAATTAAAAGCAGGTGCTGAAATCTTACAAACATCTGCTTTTTCTCATTTTAGACTTTTTTGAAATTTTCTAGAATTTCTTAAAAAATCCTTAAAACTGGTCGGGGCGACACGAATCGAACGTGCGACCTCATGGTCCCAAACCACGCGCTCTACCAACTGAGCCACGCCCCGAATAATGTTTAATTGATAGCATCACTAAAAGCTGACTAATATAATATAACATATTTTTTTTTACTTTGCAACATTTTTTTGAAAAAATCTATTGAATTAATTTAAAAATCAAAGTATAATAGTTATATCATGCAGCTGTAGCTTAACTGGATAGAGCATTCGGCTACGAACCGAAAGGTTGGGGGTTCAAGTCCCTCCAGCTGCACCAAGTAATAAAAACCATGTAAGTATTGAAATATCAATCGTTTACATGGTTTTATTTTTTGAAGTTATATATTTTTCGTTTAGTCTTTGTAACCATAAATTTATTTCATTAAGAAGAAAGATCAGCTAGCTGGAAATTAGAGTGTGGATAGTGTATGACAAATATTAATAAAAGAATATAAAGACCCATTTTAATGGGGATAATAGACATATGTATCGGAACAGCTATGAGCATTGAAGGTATGATTATAAAAGAGACTTTTAGATATAAAATAAAAAGGCCCCGGCTAAGCCGGGGAGTTGGAATTTATCTTTTCCCAACACAAATGAGAAAATGATTATTTCTCACAGTTTTTTCTACCCATGTTTCTAAAATATTCCTGTTCTTTGGCTTGCCTAGCATTCCTTGCTTTAAAGTATTCCTCCTTTGCTTGCCTAGCACTTTTTTCCAGTGCCTCTATTGTTTCTCCAGAATGCACTGCGTCTTCCCACTCAAAGGAACCAACTGGTGCGTTTAACGCTTTACGAAACGCTCTTAGCCGCTCTTCAGCGTTTAGCCAGTCTACACGCAGCCGATCTTCTCCATCAGGCACCAGAAGTCCTCCGTAACCATAGTAGTATCCCATGAATCATTTTCTCCTTTCAGATTAGGATATATCCAAATTATATAATGTTTTACAATATTTGTCAAAGCATTTGTTATGAGATCAAAAATCCGTAGATAACTACTTCGATGGTACAAACATATAATATATTTATATTTGAATCTGGATAATGTTTTGAATCTTTCTAATAGAAATATTAAAATAATACTTATATATCCTTAAATACATTACCTAAACTTTCATCTTTTTTATGTGTAATATTAGGTTCAAAATTCAAACTATTCATTTTATCTTTGTAAAATTTATAAAATTCTTCTGTATTATTCATAAAAAATGTATGACTAAGAATCTCCTCTGGAGGATATTTATATTTTTGGTTATATAGACCATTCTTACTTCTAAAATCAGGGATACCACTTTCTGTAGAAACGCCAGCTCCACCGAAAAAAACTATATTGTTGCTTTTAGAAATTAATTCTTTAAACTCTTCTATTTTACTTTCCATAAGTATCCTCCTTATTCAAAAAGTTAAATAAATAGTACCATAATTAAATAACTAATACAATTTATTGTATAAAAAATATTTTTTAATATAATAAAATTATAGATTATTAGATAAAAAGAAAAATAGATTTAAATTATCAACAACAATCAAATACGAATGAAAATATGAATAAAATAATAAAATATAAACATATTATAAATATAGACTAAAAAGTAGAAAAATGTAGAATTATGTTATATAATGTACACAATAAATTAATGTTGAGGAATTTTATGATAGAAAATAAAAAATTAACTTTTCATCAACTTTTATGGTATTTTATAATTTTTAGTATTATAGGTCTTTTAATAGAAACTATATTCTGCTATTTCACATCTGGAATTATTGAAAGTAGAAAAGGTTTGTTATGGGGGCCTTTTTGCCCTGTATATGGAGTAGGGGCAGCGATACTAATTATTTTATTAAATAGAGTGGATACAAATAATTATTTCAAACTTTTTATATATGGTTTTTTAATTGGTTCATTATTAGAATATTTTATGAGCTATGTATTAGAAGCAATTTATTCAATTAGATTTTGGGATTATACATATACAGGAAATTCGATTAACGGAAGAATATGTATATTATATTCACTATTTTGGGGAGTATTGTCAATATTTTTATTAAAAGTAGCTAAGCCAGTAATTGATAAACTAATTGAAAAAATCCCCAAAAGTATAGAGAAAAAATTAGATATATTTATTACAATATTTTTTATATTAAATACAATAATAACTGTATGGGCAATAAGCACTTACGAAAACAGAGCAGCAGAAATTTACCATGGAACTTATAATGATATATCGCCAGAAAAATCTATAATAAAAAACATAGAAGATAAGCATTTTACAAACGAAAGGATGAAAAAAACTTTTCCGAATTTAAGAATTAAAGATAAAGATGGAAAAGAAATATGGATAAAAACAATTATATAATAATATATAGTATAAAAATAAAAGTAAAAAGTTAACAATTATTATAAAATAAAAACTTAATTAAAAATAAATCCAATAATTCCAAATAAAATAAACAATATGCCAGAAAGCTTCTTCATAGCTTCTTCAGAAATATGCTTACTTAAGAATTTGCCAAAGAATATTGCTAAGGCATCACATATAACCATACCTAAAATAGCTCCTATTATTAAAGAAATTTTTAAATTAGGATATTGAATACCTAGTCCTATTGACGCTAAAAAAGTTTTATCACCAATTTCTCCAATAATTATAGAAATGGCTACAATAAGTGTATAATTTATTTTCATATTAGATAATTTTGAAATAATACTTTCTTTCTTACTATCATTCATAGATAGTAAGATTTTTTTAGGAAGAAATGAGTATAAGCCAATTAATATAAAAGATAAATATGTAAAAATTTTAAGTGTATGTTGGATAAGATAATTATCAAAAAAACTAAGGCTACTTCCAAATAAAATAGCTATTCCATGACTAAAAAATGATCCTATAGCAACACCTAATAATATACGAAATGGTGTAGATTTATTAGAAAATGATATCATTAATAATTGTGTCTTATCTCCTAGTTCAGTAACAAATACTAAAGCAAAAGAAATAAATATTGCATAGATAGACATAGTAGATTTCATTCCTTTCGTAACTTTTTAGCCATATGGCAGAAATATTTTATATAAAACTACTTTTTATAAAACAACGTAAAAAAAGCAATTTTTTAAAATATATATTCAAAAATGTGAATTCTATGTGAAAATTAACTAAAACAATTGCAAGAATAGAAATAAAATGGTAATATTTGATTGTTAAATTTATTACGGAAATACAAATTTGAGGGAGGAATAACTTTGATACAGGTAAAAAATGTTACAAAAAAATATGGTAGTTTTAAAGCTATTGACGACATTAGTTTTGAAGTCAAAGATGGAGAAGTTGTAGGCTTTCTAGGACCAAATGGAGCAGGAAAAAGTACAACCATGAACATGATAACAGGCTATATTGATCCAACACAAGGTCAAATTATAGTAAATGGTATTGATGTCGGGAAAAGACCTAGAAGGGCTAAAAAACAAATAGGATACATGCCAGAAGCGGTGCCATTATATCAAGAATTAACAGTAAAGGAATTTGTAAGATATATGGCTGAACTAAAACTAGTAAAGCATAAAGATATAAAAGCAGAAGTAAATAAAGTTTTAGAAGAAGTTGGACTAAAAGACGTAGAAAACAAATTAATTAGAAATTTATCAAGAGGGTATAAGCAAAGAGTTGGAATTGCGGGAGCATTAATAGGAAATCCGGATGTAATTATTCTAGATGAGCCTACTGTAGGATTGGATCCAAAACAGATAACAGAAATAAGAGACCTTATAAAAAAATTAGGAAAAAATCATACTGTTATTTTAAGTTCACATGTTCTTTCAGAAGTGAGCCAAATATGCGAAAAAGTAATTATTATAAATAAAGGAAAAATTATAGCTATTGATACACCTTCAAATTTGGAAGAAAAGACAAAGTCAAAAAATACTATATTGGTTACTGTAGAAGACCCTAATAACAATATGGAAAATATCAAAAACAAAATAAAAGAGGCAGATGAAATAAAATTAGTAAAAGATAATAAAGACGGAACAAAACAATATGCTGTTGTATCTGATACAAAATTTGACTTAAGAAAGAAGTTATTTGATATTTTACCAAAAGAACAAATAGTAATATTTGAGTTAAAGAAAGATGAATCCACATTGGAAGATGCATTTATTAGATTAATAGATGATTCAAAAGTACAAAAAAGTAATGAAGCAATAAGTAACGATAAAACAGTAGAAAATAATAAAGAATTAAAAAACAATAATAAAAAAAATAAGAAAAAGGAGGAGAAAAAATAATGTGGCCTATATTAAAAAAGGAATTAAAATCTTATTTCTTATCTCCAATAGGATATATATGCATAGGAATATTCTTATTAATATTTAGTATTTTCTTTTATTTAACAGCTATTCAAAGCGCAAGCGTAGACTTAGGAAATTTATATTATAACACAGCCATGTATGGACTAATGTTAATTATACCTATTCTTACAATGAGATTATTTGCAGAAGAAAGAAAAAATGGTACAGAACAATTATTACTTACATCTCCAAGAAGTGTTACGGGAATTGTACTTGGAAAGTTTTTTGCAGCAACAATTGTAGTGGCTATTACATTGTTAATTAGTTTAATGTATTTTGCTATTTTAACATATTTTGGTTCACCTAATTTAGTGCCAACTTTAATTATGATGTTTGGATTTTTATTATTATCTATGGCTGCAATATCAATAGGAATGTTTGCATCTAGTATAACAGAAAATCAAATAGTAGCAGCAGTTATTACAGCAGCAGTTTTAATACTTCCATGGTTTTTACCAAATATTAATCCTTCACTTGCAGCACTTGACTTAATGAATTATTATTCAAAATTCCCAGCAGGATTATTATCAGCAACAGAGGTTGTTGGATTAGTTTCATTTGCAATAATGTTTATATTATTTACAGTTATGGTTTTAAAAAGAAGAAAAGCTGTAAAATAGAAAGAGAGGGAGAAAAGTGAAAAAAGAAGATAAGAAAAAACAGCCAAAGAACGAAAATCAAGATTCTAAACAACTAATTAAGACTAAAGATAGAAAACCACATAATAAATTAAAAGCAGTTGGAAATATTTTTATAGTTCTATTACTAGTGGCTATAATTATTGCTGCATATATATTAATAAATTGGGGAATAGAACAATTAAATATTCCTGATGCAGATTTTACAGCAGATAAGCTATATTCTATAACTCAACCAACAAAAGATAAATTAGCAAATTTAGATAAAGATGTAACTATTACCTTAATAAATATGAGCCAATATACATCAGTAATAGATTTAGCAAATCAATATGCGAATTTAAATGGTCATATAAAAGTAGAACAAATAGACGACATATCAATTAGACCAGACTTAGAGACTGAATATGGACTAACATCAAGTGACTCAGTACTACTTTTTGAATCTGATGGAAAAGATAAAATTGTTGAGACGTATGACTTAGTAACATATGATTCTACTACATATGCAACAATAGATAAAACAGAAGAGGCAATGACAAATGCTATATTAGATGTAACAGTGGAAGAAAAACCAAAAGTATATTTCTTAACAGGACATAGTAAATATACAGCAGCTGATTTAGCAACTCTACAGAGTGCTATTGCAGATGAAGCCAATGATGTAGAAAGTTTAGACATTTTAGCTAACACAAAAATGCCTGATGATTGTGATGTTTTAGCAATATCAACATTATCAGAAGACCTAACAGATTTAGAAAGAGACGAGATAATAAAATATATTGAAAATGGTGGAGAAATTTTATTATTACAAGATCCAGGTGTAACTGTAAGTTCAAATTACAATCTTCCAAATTTCCAAAAAGTTTTAGATGAATATGGAATTACTATAGAAGACGGAATAATACTAGAAGGTAACACAGAAAAAATGATTCAAGGAGCACCTAACTTTATAATAAATGATGTAACTGCAGATTCATCTATAACAAAAAATGCAGGAATGAATATAAGTGCATGCTTTATAAATGCGGGCAGAATAGAATTTGAAACACCAGAAAAAATGGAAGAATTAGGAGTAGATGTGGAGTACTTAACAGCAGCAAGTTCAGATGCTTTTTATAGAACAGATTTAAGTGTTACATCGGCAAGCAGAACAGACTCAGATGAAGATATAGATTCAGCTACGACAGGTGCAATTTTAACTAAAAAAATAGATGATGACAAAGAGTCAAAATTAGTAGTATTCTCAAATGCAGTATTTGCAACAAATACAAGAATTCAAGTGGCAACTGGATATTATATATATGCAATAGATTTATATAACAATAAAGATATTTTATTAAATTCAATTTCTTACTTAACAGAAAGAGAAGATAATATTACAATAAGAAAAAATGTTGAAATAACAACTTATACAGTAACAGAACAACAACATAGAGTAATATTAACAATTATATTTGCTGTGCCAATTGCAGTTATAATATTAGGAATTGTTGTATGGCAAGTTAGAAGAAGAAAAAAATAATGAATAGATTAGAAATCCCCTCATAATTTTTATGAGGGGGTTTTTCTAATGAAAAATATTTTAAAAGTAGTTCTAGTTATTATAGGAACCTTAATAGGAGCGGGATTTGCATCTGGAAAAGAAGTATATATTTTTTTTAACAAATACGGGACTTTAGGTTTATATGGGATGATATTATCAGGAGTTATTCTTGCACTAGTTATATTTAAGGTTTTAAAAATAACAAAAGATAATAAAATAAATAATTATAAAGAGCTAATTACAGAAGTAAGCAAATACAAAAAATTGAACAAAATTTTAAACAATATAATAAATATATTTTTGCTAATGTCATTTTTTATTATGGTTTCTGGATTTGCGTCATATTTTTATGAACAATTAAACATAAATAGCTTAGTTATGTCTATTATAATGGCAGTGCTTTGTTTTATTACATTTAATAAAAGTATGGATGGAATAACTAAAGCAAATACAATATTAATACCATTTTTGATAATTTTTATAATTGTTGCTGCAATAATGAACAGTAAATATTTTATAGATAATTTTAATTATATGGACAGCATCTCTACAAATATAGACAGTGAGTTTGAAATAATAAATAACTGGATAATATCAGCGGTTTTATATGCAAGTTATAATAGCATAATACTTATACCTATACTTATAGGATTGCAGGATATTGTTGAGAGAAAAAATATAGCCAAAATATCAATAATTACGGGAGGTACATTTATAGTTCTAGGAATAAGCTTATATTCACTTTTAACTAGAGGGCAAGCGTATATACAATATTTAGATATTCCAATAATTTCTATAATGAATCAATTTGGAAATGCCTATAGCAACATATATGGGGTTATTGTAGCAATAGCTATATTTACATCTGCTATTTCAGCAGGATACGGTTTTTTAGAAAATTTTGGGCGTTCAAAATCAAAATATAAGAATGCAGCAATTGCAATTTGTGGAATATCAATATTTGTTGCTATGATTAAATTTTCATATTTAGTTGAAATATTATATCCAATTTTTGGATTACTTGGATTTATACAGATAATTTTAATATTAAAAACCAATAAAGTATTGAAAAAATGAGAAAAAACTGATATAAAATAGAAAGAAAACACTATGGAGAAAAATATGGATAAAGATAAAAAAGATAAAGTTATAAACTTTAATAAAAATATAAAAAAAGATAAAGTTAATACAAAAAAAGTAGATAAAGATGAAAAAAATGAGAATTCCAATATAAATGTTATAAATAAAGATGAGACTAAAAATAATACAAATATAACCGATAAAAAAGGAAAAATATCAAAAAGAAGTAAAAGAATTTTAATTATTTCATCTATTTCAATTATTGCAGTAATACTTATTGCGCTAATTATAGTATATCTGGCTAATGAAAATGCAAGAGAATTTATGGACAAATACTTATTTGGAAAAAATATTTCAGAAGAAAATGCAGAAGTAATAGAAATAGAAAGTGAAAATGCAACAAGTATTGTAGGAAATAGCAAGACTATTGGAGTTTTATCAAATAATTCTTTAAAACAATATAATGTAAATGCAAGAATGGAATCTGAGTTAAATGTAGAAATAAATAATCCAACATATGATTATGTTGATAGATATTTAATAATTGGACAAAAAGATGGAAATAAAGCCTATTTAATTAGAGATTCAAAAATAGTGTGGGAAAAAGATTTAGAAGGAAATATTTCAAAAGTAAGTGTTAATAAAAATGGATATACCAGTATTGTGCTAACTGGAACCGGATACAGAACCTTGATAGAAATTTTTGATCCAGAAGGAAATAGATTAACAAGAGTATTTTTATCTAAGACAATTGCTGTAGATACAAGTATTTCAAGTGATAATAAATATTTAGCATTTGCAGAAATAAGTACATCATCAACAAGTACAAAGTCAAATATAAAAATTTTGTCAATAGATAAAGCTAAAGAGGAAAATTCAGAATCTATTATATATACATATGAAGTGCCAGACAATGCTTTAGCAATTAATATTAATTACTTAGACAATGGAAGATTAGTATGTATGTTTGACAATTCAATACAGGTAATTGAAAATAATACACCTAAAAGTATTGTAAATTTAGCAGAAAATAATAATATAAGTTTTGCAGGAATAGACTTATCAGACAGTGCATTTAAAGCAACAGAGGAATCATCTGGATTATTTAGTGCAAATACTAAAGTTGAAATTGTTAATGTAAATAATGAAAAGAAAAACGTATACACTGTTAAGGGCGTAGCTAAATCCACAAAAACATATGGAAATGTTATAGCATTAAATTTAGGAACAGAGATAGAGTTTATAGACACAAATGGATGGTTAATAAAAAGATACAATTCTTCAAGTGAAGTTAAAGATATTATATTGGGAGACGGAATTGCAGGAATTGTATATAGAGACAAAGTTGAAATGGTTAGTTTATAGAAAGGAGTGGTAAATATGTCTATTATTATTGATATTATTATTGTTGCAATTATAGCGTTATGCTTATTTTTAGGGTATAAAAGGGGTCTTACAGGTTCTCTTCTTAAAATCCTATCTTTTGTACTTGCAATAGTAATTGCTTTCATTCTGTTCAAACCTGTATCAAATTTAGTTATAAATCATACAAACTGGGATGATTCATTAAAAGAATCTATTAAACAATTTATAACTGAGAAGACAGCAACACCAGAAGCAAAATCTGAGCTTCCACAAGTTATAGTAGACTACATTGACGAAACTATGGCAGAATCAATTAATGAAGCAAAAGAAGTAGCAATAGATAATACAGCACAAAGTGTTACAAACTTAATTGTTAATGCTGGTGTATGGATTGCAGTATTTATTATAGCAAGAATTTTGCTAATATTTATAAAATTCATAACAGCTTTAATTGCAAAACTACCAGTTATCAAACAATTTGATAAGCTAGGCGGAATTATATATGGAATATTAGAGGCCTTTGTAATTTTATATCTACTTTTAGCAATAATATCATTTATAGCTCCAACACTTAATGATTCAGGATTTATAGATGCAATTAATAAATCATTTATAGGAAGCATGCTATATAATAACAACCTATTACTAAAAATATTGTTTTAATTAATTGTATTTTGTAATAAAATTTGGTATACTAATTTATATTATTTTTGGGAGTGAAAAAGTTGAAAAAGAATAAAACAGAAGAAACAGAAAAAGAAGAAAAGAAGCCATCAAATAAAAATAATAAAGGAAGTAAAAATAGTAAAAAGAATATAAAGAAAAAAAGAAGATGGCCTATAGTATTATTAATAATATTGTTGATTATAGGAATAGCAGCAGGAATATTTTATTATAGAGTACAAAAATTAGGTGGAGGACTAGGTGGAACTATAGCAGCCACTTTAGGACATGATGAAAATACTAGAAAAAATTTAGATACTTTAACAACATTAGTTTTAGGAAAAAGTCAAAACTTAACAGATACGATTATGTTGTTTGCGTACAATCCAAGAACACAAGAAGCATCAATGTTATCAATTCCAAGAGATACATTTATAGGAGATGACCCAGACGAAGCTACAGCTTGGGATAAAATAAATTCAGTTTATCAACTAAGTGTGGACAAGCTATTAAAAGATGTTAGTGAATTAACTGGCTTAGATGTGCAAAATTATGTTATGGTAGATACAGCAGGTTTTAAGGAATTAGTAGATACAATTGGAGGAGTTACATTTAATGTACCAATGGACATGAAATATGATTCATATTCACAAGGACTACATATAGATTTAAAAGCTGGTGAACAAGTATTAGATGGCGATAAAGCAGAACAATTAGTTAGATTTAGACATAATAATGATGGATCTACATATCCCGCAAGCTATGGTTTAGAAGATGAAGGAAGAATGAAAACTCAACAAGCATTTTTAACAGAGCTTGCAAAACAAACATTAACAGTTGGGAATATTCCTAATATTATGAATATAATAGATATAGCCAATAGATATGTTGAAACAAATATGGACTTTAATATGTTAAAGGACTATGTACCATATTTAGTGGAACTAAATATGAGTGAGATAAAGAAAGATACATTACCAGGAGAACCAGCATTAACTAATGGAGTATGGGTATATTTGGCAGACGAAGAAGAGGCACCAGCTGTAATTGATGAGTTGTTTCCAAAATCAATGTTATATAATATAGAAGAACCAGAAGACTCTAATACAATATCAAACTCAACAGTAAATGAAGAAAATACTCAATCTACCATAGATAACGAAACAGGTAATACAACATCATCTAGTACTGATAAAGAAGATATAAAAATAGAACTTTTAAATGCCACAGATAATATTAAAAATATATCAAAAATGTCTGATTTATTAGAAGAGTTAGGATATAGTGTTACAAAAACAGGTAACACAAATGCTGCAAATAAAACAGTAATTATAAATAGAAGCAATGTTTCATCTGATATTATAGATGAAATAAAACAAGAACTAAATACCGCAGAAGTAGAAGAAGGCGGAGAAACAACCGTGGATATTACCATAATAATTGGACAAGACTATGAAGATGCAGAAACAAATTAGTTATAATAAATAAAATTTAATTAAAAGAATATTTAAATTAAATAAAAAATGGGGGCTATAATTAATTTATACCCTCATTTTATTTTTTATAATTTCTATTATCATATATAATGTTAAAATATATTATTCTATCTTAATATTTACTATATTTATATATTTTACACTTTATTATTCTATTATAATTTTAAATGTTTGTAGCCAAGATATTTAGATTTTTTACCTTTTTTACGTTTTTTCTTAGAATTTTTAGCAGGTCTTAATAGCATAAATAAAATAGCTAAAACTAAAATAATAACACAAATTCTAAATAAAATATCCCATGTCCCAGACTTTACAACTGTATTATCTGCAATTAAGTTAGTAGAATAATTTTTATTATCAATTGTATAAGTAACCTTTCCTACTACTTCACCAGCAGAAATTGGGGCTACTAAATTATCATCAAGTTCTATTTCTGGTTGTAGCTCATCTAAATTCTGGTTTTTATCTACTATAGCAGTAATAGTACTTTCAGGAGATATTTTTAAATTAGCAGTATCTCTTGTAGCATCTGCCACATTTATTTCTTTAATTACATCTTCAGGATTTACTATATCTTCTATTTTATAATTATCAAATGCATAATTAAATAAGGTTTTACAATCAGGATAACGAATACTATATCCTTCTTCAGTAGTTTCAGCACCCAATACTACAGCAATAACTTCCAAACCATCTTTTTTGGCACTTGCGACAATACATGAACCTGCTTCGGTAGTATAACCAGTTTTTATTCCATTTGCATATTCATAGTAATAATTATCAGGGCTGTTGCTATTATTAACGCGTAGCAAATCATTTGTAGTATTAAAAATTCTATCTTCTTTATCATATTTATTTGTACTTGGTAATGAATATTGAGTTTTACAAACGATATTTCTAATTGTGTCATATTTCATAGCATATTGTCCAATTAAAGCTAAATCATAAGCTGTTGTATAGTGATTATCATTAGATACACCATCTGGATTAACAAAATGGGTATTTTTACAGCCTATCTCTTTTGCCTTATCATTCATCATTTGTGCAAAATTTTCTATTGAACCTCCAACATGTTCTGCAAGAATATTTGCAGCATCGCTAGCAGATTGAATTAAAAGAACATTTAATAATTGCTCTATTGTAAGCTCTTCTCCTTCAACTATACTAGCGTGAGAATAAGTTGGTGGTACTGAATATATAGCATTATGACTTGCAGTAGCAACATCAGTTAACTGACAATTTTCAACAGTAAGAATTGCAGTCATTATTTTTGTTGTACTTGCAGGATATCTTTGTTCATTAGCATTTTTTTCATATAAAATTTTGCCGGTAGAAGATTCAATTAAAATACAAGAAGGTGAACCAATTTGTAATTCATCACTTGATGCCAAGGAGGTGATTGTAAATAGAATTTGAAAAATTAAAAAAGTTATAATAACAAATATGAATTTTAATATTAATCTCATTAACGGGCTCCTTTGTAAAATATCTATTACTATATATTAAAATTGAAAAAAATTCAATAATTTTCTTTACATAAAAAGGAAAAAATTGCACAAAAGATAGTTAACAGTAAAGATTTTAGATTGTTTAATAAACCATATAAATATATTAAACTAGGAGGTATAGAATATGAATAATTTAACACTTAAACAAAAAATTATAATTGGAGGCATTTTAACAGCCATGGTTTTGTTTATATTAATTTATTTTATTACAAATGCAGGAAATTTGATGGGGAATAAAGATGATATAGAAGAGTTCGACTTAGAAGAAGGAATGCTAAATATAGAAGAAATAAACGAAACTATAGAAGGCAGTGAAGAGTCAGAAGAAAATAATACACAAAAGCAAAATGATAAAGAGATGGAAGGTAACGAAGATATAGTGGTGCATATAACAGGTGAAGTTAATAAACCAGGAATAGTTGTTTTAAAGAAAAATAGTAGAATTGCAGATGCAATAAACTCAGCAGGAGGATCTACAAAAGAAGCAGATTTAAATCAAATAAATTTGGCTTATGTTTTAGAAGATGGGCAAAAAATTTATGTTCCTAATAAAAACGAAAAAATAGAGGAAGATGAGTATATTACAGGAAATAGTGGAAATACTGAAAAAAGTAATAATTCAAAGGAGGGAGAAAAAGTGAATATAAATGAAGCCATGCAAACTGAATTAGAAGAGCTTCCGGGAATAGGACCATCTTTAGCCAGTAGGATTATTGAGTACAGAGAAACAAATGGCGAATTTGAAAAAATTGAAGATCTACAAAATGTAAAAGGAATAGGGGACGCAAAGTTTAATGATATTAGAGATAAAGTAAGTATATAGAGATAAAAAATAATAAGAAGAAAGAGGCATACAAAACACACTTTACAATTAAAATTTATAATGATATATTAAAAATGATAAATTAAATATAACAAAACAAAGCAATAGTTTGTAAGGAGGTATAAGCATGGAAGAAATTTATAAAAGAAGAAGTATCAGAAAATATACAGATAAAGAAATATCAGATGAAGACATGAAAAAAATATTAAAGGCAGGAATGAATGCACCATCTGCTCACAATTTAAAGCCATATGATTTAATTGTAATAAAAAATAAGGAGACCTTAAAAAAACTTGCAGATACATGTATATACTCAAAAATGTTAAATGAAGCAAATGCAGCAATAGCAGTATGCTCAAGTGCTGATGATAAAGAAACGCCATATTGGCAAGCAGACTGTGGCGCAGTAACAGAAAATATACTATTAGAATCTACATCTTTAGGAATAGGAACATGTTGGCTTGGAGGTTATCCAGATTTAGAAAAAACAGCAAAAGAAAAAGAAATTTTAGGAGTTCCAGATAACTACCAATTATTTTGCTTAATTGCTATGGGATATCCTGCAGAAGAAAGAAAAATAAATGATCATTATTATGAAGAAAAAGTACATTACGAAAAGTTTTAAACAATTGTAGAATAATTTGTGAATGTAAATTAACAAATTATAATAAAATGTTGATAACATTGTTTAATGATAGCATTTCAAAAAATCCCCCAGTTACACTGGTGGATTTTTTGATAATATTAAAATTTTATATAACTATTTACTTTCCATCTACATTATAGCATTTGCTAAAGGATATCCTATGAAAGATGCAACTAAAATGATTACAACCATCATTAAGAATCCATATTTTAATAATTTAGATGAGTCTGTCCATCCTGATGAACCTGCTACAGCAACATAAGGCATTGCAGGTGGTGCTGCAGATCCTGTTGAAGCAATAAGACCAATAACTGCTGTTATAGCAGCTGCTCCTAATGCTCCTCCAGAAGCTAATGCAACTGGTACTGCTATAGTTGGAACTAATTGCGCAGTAACCATGTGTGATGAAACATTTGACTGTAAACCAGCCCATAAAGCAAATAGTAGTATTAATAATATTGGTGAAAGACCTTCTGTAATTGGTGCTATTAAACTTGATAAGTATGTTGTAAGACCAATAGAACTATTAGTCATAGCTGCACCTAATGCAAGTGTAGCTGAAACCATTATAATACTTGGCCATGATACACCTTTTACCATTGATTCATTTAAATTAATTAATGGTTTTTTCTCAAATTTTAATATTGAAAGTATTATTATACCAATAAGTGGTGGCACAGATGTTCCAAAACTATCAATCCATGTAAATAAACTTCCTATCCATTCTATTGAATTAGATTTTAATAGACTTGGAAGTACCCATAGAGCTATAACGAAAATGAATACTGCTAAAATAGTTTTTTCACCTCTATTAGCTTTTGGAACTTCTTTTTTCATTTCATCAAATTCTTTAGATTTTAAGTTTAAACCTTTTGTATCAGGTCTCATAATAAATCTAAATACTAACATCATAATTGCAAAAATTATAATTCCCGTTGGAATTGCAAATAACATATATTGTCCATAGTTAATTGAAATTCCTGCAATTGATTTTAAAACTCCCATAGAAAGTACAGGGAATACGTGAGCTATTGGTGTCATACCTGAAGATAAGCTTGTACAGAATACTAAACCTATCATAAGCATACTTGCATATTTGTCACCTTTTTTTAGTCCTAATATATTGTATATTTCCTCTAATATAGGAAGTATTACGAAATATAGGACAGATGGAGACATAAAGCATCCAATAACTATAACTGCTGCAAAAAAGCAGAAAGCAAACGTCCAAGGCGATTTTCTTGCAAATTTACTAGTTACAAATCCAAGAGCAATTTTCTTTACATATCCTGTTTGAGAAAACGCATATGTAAACATAAATGTAAATAGTAAAAAGGCAAAAGTCTCATTACCAAAAGAAGTTTGCAATGTGGTTTTAACACCCAAAGATGGAACAAATGTTAATGCAGCAAGGCATAACAAGCTTGGCCATCCAATACCTACTGTTATCCACAAAAATAAAATACCAATAAATATACCTAAAACTTTCATTCCATCAGCACTTAAACCAGAAGGTGCAGGTGCTAAAAAGAATATAACAATTATTAGAAAAGCAATAATAGTAAAGATTACTTCTTTTTCTGTTTTAGTCATTAAAGGTTTTTTCTTTGTTTCTTCCATAAAAAATCCTCCTTTGTTTAAATTTAAGTTATATTAAAGCACCTTGCTTTAACAACTCATTTTGAACTTGTTTAACATCATAATGCTCATTATTTAAAGTTAATGCAGCTGCAACACCAGCAGCTTGACCTGTAGCAAATCCTGTTCCCATAACACGCACAGAACCTAATGCTAATGAATCTGTTGAAATAGTTCTTCCGGCAGCCCATAAGTTAATAGCATCTTTAACTTTTAAGCAACCAAGAGGTATAGAGAAATACTCGTTGTCTGGTATATGAGTATATTTAATAGAAGTATTACTCTTGTGCATTTCTGGACTCCATGCACCTCTGGCAATGCTATCTTCAGATTTAGGAGCCATAATAATTTCTTCGCCTTTTAACATTTTTTCGCCAATAATTCTTCTAGCTTCCCTAATACCAACAGCAGGACCAGATGAAGATATAACTATGTTTTGGAATCCATCCATATATTTAGTAAATGCTTCAACATAGCTATGAACTTGTGAACGTAATTCAATTTCTGTTTTAGTTAAAGTTTCTGCATCTAAAGCTGGAACTATTGTACTTGGAATTGTACAATAACCATAATTTGCGTCTGGAGCTTTTATAATAAGACCAGTTTCTTTCTTTATAGGAATACCAGCTTCCTTAGCTTTTTTCAAAGCAGCTTCAATATCAGGTTTTAAAATTTCTCTTGCAGGTAAATTATCAATTCTAAATGGTAAAGAAGATTGTTGAACATTTCCATTTTCATCTCCCCAATTAGTTTTAATTCCTGCAAAGTGTACTAAGTTAGCATTTCCAGATGCATCAACAAAAGATTTTGCTCTGACTGTAAATGTTCCTTCATCATCTGTACATTTAATTTCTTCAATCATTCCGTTGTTATTAACAACTTCATACATTTGTGCATGAAGAAAATACTGAACAGAACTTTCTTCTAACATTTGATCCATTATTAGCTTAATGTGCTCTGGATTAAATGAAACAGAAACATTTCCAGTAGATTTTGATGGTCTTGGATGTATATTTGTGCCATATTTTTCAAGTCTTTTTAAAACTTCGCCTCCAATACCTTCAACTACTTGATCATAGTTTTCACCTCTTGTAAAGAAACCACAATATGCAGTTACTTGAGAGTTTGTTGCTTGTCCACCAAAATATGGATTTCTTTCAATAAGTACTGTGTTAGCACCTGCTCTAGAAGCTGCTATAGCTGCAGAAATACCAGCTGCACCACCACCTAAAACAGCTACATCACATTCAATGTTTCTTTGCATAATCTCCCTCCTTTTATTATAAATTTATGGGTACATTATACCACTATGCGTAAGAAAAAACGTAAATATAATAAAATTGTAATATTTTTGTAATATGTGTGCTATTTTAGGCTAAGAATACAATTGCCAACAATAAATTATTAGTTTAGGATTAATTATCTCAATTTTTGTTTTAGATCTTTCATAATGAAACACCTTAATACTTGATTTTTACACCTAATAAATACAATAAATTTACTGCTTGAAATTGATCTACAATTGCACCTCTAATATCATCAGGAGAAATGGCGATTCCTTCTATATTACAAGTTGACAAATCTATTCCTTTTAAGCTAGTTTTAAAGAATTGGGTTTGTGTTAAATCTACATTTTCAAAATATATATTTTGGGTCTTTGTCTCTTGAAAATAGCTATTTCTTAATAGAGATTCTTTAAATAAAATGTTTTCTATACTTGCCATGGATAAGTTAATATAATTAGCATTTGTATCTGAAAAAATAACATTATATAACCTATTTTCAGAAAGGTTACAACCAGTAAGCTTACAATTTTTAAATTCACATCTAATAAATGCTGTTTCAGTAAAGTTGGAATTAGAAAAATTACAATTTTCAAAAACAACATCTTGAAAAGTAACTTTTTCTAAACTTGCATTAGGTAAAACAATGTTTTTAAATTTACAACATTCAAAGTCTAAATTGTTCAATTCAATACTAGAAAGTTCTTCATCTTCAAAATTACTGTATTCTATATTTTCTGAATTTAAATTGTCTAGTTTCTCATTCTTAAAGGTATTTAAATTCATTTTTTGAGGTGGCAATATATGCATTATTTTTTCTCCTATATATTAATTTTCATAAAATTTTTGGAAATATTTTAGATTTATTAATCTATTAAATTGCTTTTTAAACAATAAGGAACTACCTAATTTTTTAAAGTATTTGATAATATAGCACTATCTTCTTTTGGATTATACTATTTAAATGTTTCAACTTCCATACTTTGTACCTCCAACAGAAGTTATTATTCATTGTAATTATAGCATTTATAATAAAGTTACACAAATAATTATACTAATTCAAATAACTCTATTTTAATTTATTACATACTAGTTTTTGGAATTAATAATATATGTGATAAGGTCTGAGACAATAGCTTTATCTTTCTTATCGAATAAACTAATTGATTGAGTAATAAAAGCATCTTCTTGCCTATGAGCTAATGGAATGACTCCATCAAAGAGAGCATTTGCATCAACGTTAAGTGCTTTGCATATATCAACAATAGTTTGAATAGATAAACCAGTTCTACCATTTTCTAATAGACTAACAAAGTTAACAGATTTTTGCAAATCACTTGCAAGATTTTCTTGACTAAATCCACGTAATAATCTGAGTTGTTTTATATTTTTTCCAATTACCTGAAGGATATTTGACTTATTAGTTTCTTCCATAAAATACACCTCTTTTAACATTTTATTAATAGTGTGACTTTAAAAGAAGAAAATAATACTTTAAAATATATAAATGATACTTGAATAAATAAAGTAAAAGTGTTATTATGTAAAAGTAAAATGATGAATTTAAAATATATATTTTGGTAAGGTGGTGAGAATTAAAAAATACAGTAAATAATAAATAAAAAGAAAGGAAGAAATGATATGGGAAAATTAGAAGATTTAGAAAAACTACAAAAATTAAAAGAAAGTGGAGTAATAACTGAAGAAGAATTTAATACAGAAAAGGCCAAAATATTAGGTGGAGATAATAGTAATAATGTTAATAATAGTAGCGCCAATAACATGCTCGAAATTAAAGGAGAATTTCCATTTGTAGAATCTAAAATACCACTTGAATTATTAAATGGGGAAAAGGTTATAGCTCAACATGTTGCAGTAATTTGTGAAGGACCAGCTGTAAATGGATTGATAACACTAACTAATAAAAGAATTTTATTTAATAAAACTACTGGAAAGACAGCAATTGCCACAGGTCTTTTAGGAGTAGCATTATCATCACGTAAAAAGAACTTAGAAATTGAATTTTCAAAAATAAGGTCAATAGAAGCAAAGAAATATATGGCCGGAAGCGCTGGAATAGAACTTGTGACAAATGATGGATATACACACAAATTTGCATTGCAAAGTATGAATGCATTTAGTAAAGAACCTAATAATATGAGAGATATGATTGTAGAATTAGTAAAAAAGGTTATTAATGTCTAAATTAGACTAATAAGGGGGTATAAAAGTGGAGCAAGAAAAGAAAAAAGGAAATAAAGTTGCATTAATAATAGTCTCTATATTACTAGTATTATTAATAATAGTTGGAATACTAATTTTAAATAAATTAAATGATAATACTACCGTTTCAAGCACTTCTAATAAAAATAATATTACAAGTAGTAATATATCAGAAGAAGATAATCAAAATAAAAATGCGACTACTTTAAGTTTTAAACAAATGGATGCTTCTGATACTAATTTGACAGACGATCAAAAGAAAATAGCTGGTTTCTTTGATGAAGATTATTTTCAAATATGTTCTTATGAAGAGATAGTAAGATATGCCGACATGTTAAAAAATATTAAAGTTAACATGTATGCTCAAGTAAACACTATATTATCTTCAGATGACAATAACTTTGAAGCTGTATGTCAATGGGCTATGTCTAATGAAGAGTTATGGGGAGGTACTGTTCCATTAAATAATCCTATTATAATTAAAGGAAAAAAACCATCTAAAATGGTTGTGCCAGGTGATAATATAAATATAAGAGGAAAGCTAATAGGAGCGGAAACAAGAGAGATAAATGGAAAAAGTCAATATTTACCTGTAATAGAAGTTACTGAAATTGGTGAAAATACGGATTGGTATGATGAAGAAACCTTAAGAGAAATTGCAAAAATAGTTTTTGGAAATAATATAAAGGTCAGAACTCCAACAGATGAAGAGATTAACAGAATGACAACTGAAAGTATATACACATATCAAGATTGGGTTTATTTAATTGAATTTGAAGACCAATCGAATTTAAATTTTAAAGTTTTTGACATTTGGAAAAGTCAATTAGGTTTGATAACGTATAATGGAATATATAATCAAGGAATAGAAAAAGATTATTTAAATAAAAAATTATATATAACTCCTGACTTACAAAAATATATTGTTTTTGATTATTCTAGAAAAGATAAATATATGTACATTAGCATATATAATAGAGATTTAGAAAAGCTATGGTCTAAAGAAATATCTAATGTATCACAAGCAGTTTGGGATGCTACTAATACAAATTTAACATTCGTTAGTGACAACGACTTTTATAATATAAATATGGAAAACGGAGAAAATGTTTGGAAGCCAATTTATGTAGGAAAACGCAGCGATATAAGAATAGTTGATAATGGTTATATAATGCTTAGTGACGATAGTGATGATACAATAATGTTTTTAGATAAAGAAGGAAAGGTTAAAAATAAAATTGACTTAGAATTAGGTGAAAATGAAGAAATTTTTAGTACAGCAATTCAAAAACTTGATAATAATTATGTAATATTGTTTAATACTATGAAAGACCAAAATACTATTTCATCTAAGTATATTATTATAGATGATAATGGTAACAAAATTAATGAAAGTAAATAATTTTGTTAGAAAATGCTGTTTTGTATTTTAAATAATTAAGTCCAGTAATTAAAAAATTACTGGGCTTTTTGTTGTTTTATATATCCTGCAGCAAATTTTACAATATATGAGAGATTTATCTTGAAAGAAAAAATTTTATAAAATATAAAATACTTTCTTTATCTCTCTTACTCAATTTCTTAAAGTCCTCATCATAAATAGAAATAGATTCTTTAATATTTGTATCTAGCAAATCATATAGAATAACATCTGGAGTAATCTGATAAGCATTACATAACTTTATTAAAGTATCTATACTTCCTTTTGATAATCCTCTTTCAATTTGACTAATATGCCTAGGCTCTAATCCAGTTAATTCTGCTACTTGATTTTGTGTTAAATTATTTTTTAATCTATATTCTTGACATACTTTACCAATATGTTTATTTATATCCAATTTCTCCATACAATTCCCTACTTTCTAACATATAATATAATCTTTTACATTATTTTTGGGAATGATTTTATATTTGAATAAAATCAAAAATAATACGATAAAAATCGTAAAAAATATTTACAAAATGTTTCAACAGTAGTAAAATTAGAATTGATAAATATCATATTTAAAATGTATATTGTTGACCAGAGTAACTGATAAACTTAGGAAAAAATACAAATTAATGTATATGAAATTACATAAGATTAGGAGGAAAAATATGAATGTAGGAAAATTAAAAAAGGCTAATAAAGGTATTACATTAATAGCATTAGTGGTAACAATAGTTGTTCTTTTAATATTAGCGGGAATAACAATAAGTTTGGTGTTTAGTGATAATGGAATTATAAAAAAAGCACAAGAAGCAGCAAATAAAACACAAGAAGCTATAGAAAATGAGCAAGCACAAATGAACGAATTAGCAGACTATATGGGAAATATGTTAAATGAAATAGACGGAGGGGATAGTACAGAAAATACTACAGGACCAAATGGAAAACCATTAGTAGAAACGCTAACAGAAATTCAAACAAACAATAATGTAGAGGCAGAAGATAAATATGGAAATCCAGTAACTGTGCCAAAAGGATTTAAAGTAGTAGCAAGTGAAGCAACAACTGTACCAGAAGGAATTGTAATAGAAGATACAAATGGAAATCAGTTTGTTTGGATACCAGTAGGAACTGTGCATAAAGATAATAATCCAGCAAATGATGTAACAATAGAACTAGGAAGATACACATTTGATACAACTACAGGTGAGCCAACAGATGTGCAACTTGCTTATACAGCTGAAGATTCTACAAATTATATAAATAAAGTTGAAATATTAGGTAATAAAAGCAATCTTATAGAAGTAGACGAATCAAGAGCAGGGGTAATAGATAATGACAATCATTTGAATGATTTAAGCGCTACAGCAAAAAATTTAGCCGGATTTGTAAATAGTGTAAAAGATAATAGTGGATATTATATAGCAAGATATGAAGCAAGTTATGGGAGTGGAGATAGTATAGCAGATTGGAAACCATTATCAAAAGTATCAAAAGGAATACCAAGAGAATATGAGCAAAGTGACCTATCACTGCAAGAAGGCATGTTATGGAATTGGGTGACTCAATTAGATTCGTCAAAAATATGTCAGAACATGTATGAAAATGATGATACTATAGGAGTAGAAAGTGATTTAATAAATAGTTATGCATGGGACACAGCCATAGTGTTTATTCAAGAAATGGATGAAGCAAATAGTAATTATGCAAATAAAATAGATGGAAATGGAACGTTAAAAAATACAGGAGAAACAGAAGATAAAGCATGTAATGTATTTGATATGGCAGCAAATCTAACAGAATGGACAACAGAATATGCAACAAATAGGGACAGTACTACTACATATCCTTGCACTTCTAGAGGTGGTATTTACAATATCAATTTTTATTGTCCTGCTCATAGGAGTGTTGCAGTCAAAGCTACTTACATCAAACAAGATGTTGGATTTCGACCTATACTGTATGTAAATTGATTACTACACAAAATTGTTTTTCTTGAAACTGTAAGAGAAAATCCAATAATTCCTAAACAAAGCAATTTATAAAGAAGAAACTTAATAAATTAGAAAAATAATTCACTTGAAAATGTACAGATAACTTGTAACATATTCTAAAACAATAAAGAACACATCAACCGATATAGATGTGTTTTTTATATATTTAACTGGTAAACCACAGATGTGTCTTTTTCATTTTTTTATTTACTATTACTAATACAATTTTTTCTATATTCTTAACTCTTCAATTCTTATTTAAATTTCTTTACACATAATAACAAAATTGTAATCTTTAATTAATAGTTCATATAATTTTTTATACATCTATTTTCTCAATATATAAATTACCTTTCGAATCTTTTTTCACTTTTAAAACAAAATTAAATTTATCAATTTCTGTGCATAAATAATAATCTTTTTCTGGAAAGTCCTTTTGTCTAGATTTATCAAAAAATTTAGATCCACTAGTTGTTTTTAGTTTTTCAATTTCTTCTTTTAAATTATTTAATGGATCATTTTCTAACAGACTTTTTATGTATTTTGCACACAATATATCTTCATCGGCTGGAAGTTCATCTGGTCTACATAATGCAACTAAAGAAATATTTTCTATTTTATTTTTTATAATGTAGTTAATAATTGCTTGTGCATTTACTAAGCTACCAGTTACAATTTCTTTAGCGTTTATAGATTTAACAATTCCTTGTGTTCCACAACTTGTTGTATGTATAATTGTCTTTTCTGAAAAATCAACATTTTCAATTTGTGAAGGAGAATTACCATAATCAAATCCTGGTAACTTTATCCCGTTTCTTTCTCCTATTAAAATATAATTACTATCTTTCTTCTTATAATCATATGCTATTTGCACATCAGCTACAGGAATTATCTTTTTCGCACCATTACTAATTAAATATGGTTCAACTGTAAAAGCTCTAAATACATCTATAATTACCGCCAAACCAGTTGCAATTTCAGCATTGTTTACTATTTTTATATTCAAAATTATTTTCCTCCTAAAAGATTATTTACATTATTATAAAAAATTGTATCTTCAAATTTGGGGTATGTACACTCGTTATTTTCTATCATTATTTTAAATTGTTCTAAAGTAACATATTTACAATCCATTACTTCTCCATCGTTATATTTAATAGAATCTATAGGTATATCTTTTTTTAGAATATAAATATCTCTAAACTTATTCTTTTTTTTGAGTGTTTTAACTAATTTTAATTCATTGGTTTGAACGGCTACTCCAATTTCTTCTTTTAATTCTCGTTGCATTCCTAAAATACTAGTTTCTCCAGATTTTAAGCCTCCATGTGTTTCTTCCCATTTTCCACCACGATTTTTGGATAAACTTCTTTGAGTTAATAATATCTGATCAAATGAGTTTATTATAAAACAATGTACAGTTATTATATATTCATCATCATTTAATATGCCAATATCTTTTCTTTTTATTATTTTTCCAGTTATATTTCTATTTTTATCATAAACATCTACTAATTCTTCTTCCATATATATTTATCACCCAAAAACTATTATTTTTAAATATGATTATAGCATTTATTTCAAGGTTACACAAATAAAAATGGCAGTTGGTCAATAGTTGGTCGAAGTATGAAAAAACAAGGAACTGCTAAACTGCAGTTCCTTGTATCTCTTTGGTTGCGGGGGGTAGACTCGAACTACCGACCTTTGGGTTATGAGCCCAACGAGCTGCCAACTGCTCCACCCCGCGATGTATTGACAAAATTAATTATACAACTTATATATGCGTTTTGTCAACATATTTTAGAAAATTAAGACATATAAGCTGTTTTTATAGTATATTATATGAAATTTTTAAAGAATTATTCCAAATTTTTTTATTAATAATATAAGAATTTGACTAGAATAATGCAATATAGTAAACTAAGCATAATGGAAATATGAAATATAGGTTTAAGTATAATGAATAGAACCTTAAATTAAACATGAAGCGGAGGGAAGCTTTGGAAGAAAGGTATAGACATTTAAATAAATATTTAATAGAAAAATTTGGAGAAAAAACTTTAAAAATATGCGTGGACGGTCATTTTACATGCCCTAATAGAGATGGCACATTAAGTAAAGATGGGTGCATTTTCTGTAGTGAGTGCGGTTCTGGAGAATTAATAAAAGATAGTGAAAAAGATATTACGACTCAAGTAAAAAGGTATTTTGAAAGCTATAGAGCAAAAAGAGCAAATAAGTTTATAGTGTATTTTCAAAATTTTACAAATACATATGACACGATAGAAAATTTACGAAAAAAATATAATGCAGCTTTAGTAGATGATAGAATAGTTGGAATAGAAATTGCAACAAGACCAGATTGTATAAATGAAGATATTGCAAAATTAATTAATGAATATTCAGAAAAATATTATGTATGCGTAGAATTAGGATTGCAAACATCAAATGACGAAATAGGAAGAATAATAAATAGATGCTATATAAGTGAACAATTTAGTGAAGCAGTTAAAATTTTGAGAAAATACAATATTGACGTAGTGACACATATTATGGTGGGACTTCCTAATGAGACTCAGGAAGATATAGAAAATACTGTAGAATTTATAAATAATCATGATGTGCAAGGAATAAAGATTCATTCAACTTATGTAGTAAAAAGTACAAAATTAGCTGAGATGTATGAAGTAGGCAAATATGAGCCAATATCATTAGAATATTATTTGGAGAAGTTAGAGTATATAATTACACACTTACGAGGAGATATTGTTATCCATAGAATTTCAGGAGATGCGCCAAAAGATTTACTAATAGCACCAGACTGGAACTTACATAAAAAATGGGTGTTAAACGGCATAGAAAAAATATTGAAGGAAAAGAATGAGTGGCAAGGAATGTGGTGGAATGGTTAAAAAAGTATAAGAGAAATAACCTCTTATACTTTTTTATTCTATACACCAACACTCATAGTTTCAGGTAATGTCGAACCACCATCTATTACATAACCTTGTCCAGTTAAATAAGAAGCCTCATCGCTTGCTAGAAATGCAGCAAACTCGCCTAATTCTTCTATTGTACCAAGTCTTTTCATAGGTATACCTCTTGCAATTCCATCAACTACTGAGTTGGGATTATCTTTATTTGAATCTTTTGCAATTCCTTCAACCATAGGAGTCATAATGTATCCTGGAAGAATAGCATTTACACGAATTCCTTTATCAACTACCTCAGCAGCAAGCCCTTTAGTAAATCCTAAAATTGCAGCTTTAGTTGTAGCATAGGCAACTTCGCCTGTATCTGCTACCATGGTTCCAGTAACAGAAGATAAGTTAACAATTGCACCTCTATTTGACATATATGGAACAACCGCTTTTGAAACATTCCATGTTCCTTTAATATTAATGTCGAAATGAAAATCTCTTATTTCGTCTGATGTTTCTAAAAATGGTGTTAACTTTGCTACACCAGCATTATTAACTAATATATCGATTTTGCTATATTTTGCTACAATTTTATCAACTGCATTTTTAATTTGTCCGCTATCGCGGATATCAACTAAGTATCCATCAACGTCGTAACCTTCTGATTTTAATGCGTTTACTGTGTCTTGTAATTTCTCTGAATAATCAAGAATAGATACTTTTGCTCCATGCTTTAAAAATACTTTTACAATTCCCAAGCCATTTCCCATGGCTCCACCAGTAACAATGGCAACTTTATCTTTTAATTTCATAATAAAACCTCCTTTAGCCAAAATTATACATATAAAAATAGAAAAAGTAAATATTTGTTAATGATAGATTTGTAAAATTAAAAATAAAGCGTATTAATTTGTAAAATATAATATTTTAGCTATTCAAGAATAATTATTAAATGACTAAATATAATATATTAAAAGAAATATTTTACAGTGAAGTTTGTTAAATAATAAATTATTTAGTATGATGAGTTTAGAGGAGGACTAAATGAAAAATAAGTGGATATTAGTTAAAAATATAATCTTACCCATAGCTTTAGGTGGATTGGTCGGATTAATAATATCTCAATTTATGGATTATAACACTTTACAGAAGCCACCATTATCACCGCCAGGTTTTATATTTGGAATAGTTTGGAGTATATTATATTTATTAATGGGAATAGCTTATGGAATGCTAGTTTATAAAGGAAAATCAGATGCAGAAGTTTCGAAAATTTATTGGACACAACTAATTGTAAATCTAATATGGCCAATATTGTTCTTTGTTTTTAAATTAAGATTATTTTCAAGTATATGGATAATTATATTATTAATTTTAGTAATTAGCATGGTAATAAAGTTCTATAAAAAAGACAAAATTATAGGTTATTCACAAATTCCGTACTTATTGTGGATAATGTTTGCCACTTATTTAAATATTGGAGTTTATATTTTAAACGAATAAAAAATATAGAGTAAGTTTTGATAACTTGCTCTATGTTTTTTCATACTTATATTAAAACTCTTAACAACTTACATATTTACTTGATTTACAGATATATTTATATTCTACTATAATTAGATTAAAACTAAAATGTGCAGCTTCAACTGTATCAATCTCAACTCCATTTATATTCTAATATATTTAGATAAAATTTTATATATGTATTTTATGACATATAATTATAGAGCATTAACATTCCACTATATTTATATTAATGCATGGTTCATATGCTGTTAAGCATAGCTTTATTAATGAACAAATTAAAACTTAAAATTATAATTTTTAATTTATAAATCTGATAAATTAAAATAATAAAGCTTTTCTCCTGATTTTAAAGTTTCTATATAATTTGCACCGAATTTTTCATAATAGTTAATTAAATCAGTTTTTAAATATATTTTTGTAAATCCTCTAGATTTAGCTTCTTTTAAAATTGCCTCATTTAATAACTTTGAATAACCATTTCCTCTAAATTCTTCTTTTACATACATTGTTGCATACCAAGGCGATAAATTAGGTCTTTCATCACAATCATGAGGAAAAATAGAAACAAAACCAACCAATGTATCATCTTGTAATAAAATTAATTTACAGTAATTCGGGTTATTAAGGTTTGAGATTATTTTATTAATTTTTCTTTCTATTTTTTCATTAAATTCTTCTATTGAATCAGTTTGATTGCCCCATTCTTTTTGAGTAAGTTCTGCTATTTCCTTGAGATATTCTTGTTTAGCTTTAATATTATATATTTCTAACATTACATCACCTAATATGATTTATTCTATATTCTCAAAATTTCACTTTTAAAAAACTTTTCTTGGAAATCTGTTAACTCTCTTATTTGTTCGTCTGTGAAATTTTGATTTTCAGGAACTACTATTAATTTGTCATCATCATCATTGGTTCTATGTATTATAGCAATACATTTGCCCGTAAAGTTCTTTATAGGTTCATCGATGCCAAGTATGTATGCATCTAATTCCTCGCCATCTCCGCTGACTGTGTTAGGAACATATCCGTAATTTACAGGATAAATAAAGTCATGTTTAGGATGCTTGCTTCCGAGTGGTCTATCTATTTTTACATTTACTATTTTATTTAAAAATTCGATATTATTTGTCAAGTGAGAACCTCCTTAGGTAAATATATATTGCCTGTAATTATAACATAAATTATTAAAAGAAGCGAGAAATAGTAAAAAATAATATATTAGTTGAATATTGTAAAAATTTGTAATATAATGTTGAAAAATAAATAGGGGGATAGATATGAAAAGATATAGGGGGAAAATAGTATCAATATTATTAATTATTTTAAGTATAGTTCTAATAGGAACAGGCACGTATGCACATTCTGGAAGAACAGATGGAAATGGAGGACATAAAGATAATAAAAATAAGAGTGGGTTAGGTAGCTATCATTATCATTGCGGAGGATATCCTGCTCACTTACATCCTAACGGAGTTTGCCCATATTCATCAAGCTCATCATCGAGTAAGGGGAGTACTTCTTCAAACTCATCATCAAGTAAGAAAAGTACGTCATCAGGTTCATCGTCAAACAAAGGAAGTACAAAATCTAATTCATCGTCAAGTAAAAGTAATACTTCAACGAGTTCATCATCTTCAAATTCAAAGACAACTAATAAGCCGTCTACTGTTGATGTTACAGGAATAAGAATAGATGAAGCCATTAATGACATTGAGGTAGGAGAAAGTAGAAATTTAACAGCTACAATAACACCTAGCAATGCAACTAATAAAGATATAACTTGGAAATCAAGTGACGAAAGTATTGCTGTGGTTACTTTAGAAGGAGAGCTTATTGCAAAAAAGGCCGGAACAGTAGAAATAACAGCAACTTGTTCGAACGGAAAAACAAGTACAATAGAGATGAGAGTAAAAGATGTACCAGAAACAGAAAATAATGTAGTAAACAACTATACACATAATAATATAATAAACAATGAAGAAGATGCTGTAGCTAGCAGTAAAGAAGATTCAAATCCATTAGGAGCAATTGTAGCATTGAGCTTAATAGGCGTGGGAGGATATTTAGGATATAGAAGCTATAAAAAGTCAAAATAAAATGGAGATGATTTTATGAAATTTGGTATGAGAAAACCAAGCATAAAAAAGAGTATAGCAGCGAGAACAACAGGAAGAGCCAAGAGAGCCGTAAAGAGAGCACTAATACCTGGATATGGTAAAAAGGGAAGCGGTTGGATTAAAAATCCTAAAAAAGCAGCGTATAATAAGATTTATAATAAAACGAGTTTTAGCATATGGAATTTGTTTAAGTAGTAAGGAAGAGAGAGGGGAAGAATGGGAAAAATAGTTGGAAAGAATGAACTCATAACCCGAAGGTCGTAAGTTCGAGTCTTACCCCCGCAACCAAGATTAAAACCTAGAGTCGCAAGAGATTGTGGACTCTTTATTTTTTATATAAAAGTATATTTTAGGCTATTTTGGGGACAGCTTGGGGACACAAGCTACTTTAAATAGCTATAAATAGCCTAAAATTTCACAATAAGACTTAAAAAAGCAATTTTTGTAATTTTATTGAAAAAAGATTATTTGTTGTTACCTATTAATAGGTCTTGCAATACATACGCTGCTTTTCTCATATTTTTTTCTAGTGGATGCACATAGTATTTTATAGTTGTATTAATACTTGCATGTCCAAGTCTTGCAGATACTGTTGCTATATCAACATTATTAGCAATCATGAGAGTAGCATTTGTATGTCTAATACCGTGAAATTTAATTATAGGTAGTCCTAATTTTTCAATATAAGGCTTAAACCATTTTCCAATTGTATCTGGATGCATAGGTTTCCCATCATCTTGTATAAATAGCTTATTAGAGTTAATCCATTTATCTCCCCAGATGTCTTTTTGTTCATCATACCATTCTTTATATTCAAGAAGAGTTTTTGTAATATAATTTGGTATTGGAACAATTCTATTAGAACATTCTGTTTTAGTATCTTTATCAAAAATTCCATTTTCAGGTAAGTACTGAGTAGATTTATTAATATTAATAGTCTCATTTTTAAAATCTACATCAGACCATTCAAGTCCAATAAGTTCTCCACGTCTTACGCCAGAGAAAATATCAAGAAGAATTGCTGCTTTATACTTTAAATTATTTCCAGTAAGCTCCATTAAAGATTGTATAAGAAACTTGCATTCATCATCATTGAAAAATTCCATTTTAGGTTTCTTAGTCTTTGGTGGTTTAACTCTTCTAGCAGGATTAGAAGGTAACAACTGCCAATATACTGCATTTTGTAACATGGCACTTATTAGTCTATGGTGCTCTAGAATTGTTTTTGGAGATAATGGTTTTAAAGTTCTTTGACCATTATTTTTTGCTATTCTCTTTATCTGAGTATCATTTTCTAGCATATCATAAAAGTTCATTAAATCTGTTGGTTTGATTTTGTCTAAAGGAAATGAACCTAAATATGGAAGAATTCGAGATTTTAATATTCCAATATATCTTGAATAAGTTTTTGGTGCTAATTCTTTGGAAGCATATTTTTCATCCCAAATATAAAATAATTCTTCAAAGGTAATAGACTTCCCTTCTGGAACTAATCCACGATTTACTTCTGTAATGAATTCTGCTAAGGCTATTTCAGCATCTTTTCTTGTACCATGTATAGTTTTTGTTTTTTTACATCTAGTACCATCAAGATTTTTACCACCTGAAACGACTAACCTATAAGTATTTTCACCTCTTTTTTCAATACTTCCAGCCATTGCTTTTTTCACCTCCTTTCAGCATAACTATGGGTGGAAGTTTGTTAATATTTAATTGTCATGATTATACTACAATTTTAATGTTAATTCTAGTAGTTTTTCTTTATTTTTCAAGTGTTACAAAGATTACACAAAAATTCATAAAAGAAAATATATAGGACAATAAAATACTAGATAAAATGTAATATTATGTATAAGAAATGGTAAAATATTAAAAAAATAAAATATTATATAAAAAATATGGAAAAAATATACAAAATGAGATATAATTATAAGGTAACCAAAGAAAAAGTAGATTAAGTGCTACTTTTCTTTTTTTATATAATTAAAAGGAGCTATAAATATGGAACTTGATAAAGAGCAAAATGAAAAAGAAAATACAATAATTTTCATTAATAAACCAATCAAAGATGAAACAGAAGATGTTTTAGGAATTAATAGCTATGCTAAAAGGATAAATAAAGCAATAGATGAAGGTGCAAATATAATTGGAGTAATTGGAGATTATGGAACAGGCAAGTCTAGTTTAATTGAATTAATAAAAAAGAAACATAATAATACAGTTAATGTAAATATGTGGGGAAATAATAAAAAAATAGAGAATAATAATATTCAAGCATTAACAAAAAATTTTCTTTTTCAGTTAAGTATGGGAAAAGATGAAACTTTTGCCAAATATATTAGTAAAAAATTAAGCAAGAGCTATGGAATGATATCAATAATATTATCAGACAAGCAAATATTAAAAAAAATGTTATTACCAGCAATATTTTTATTAATATATATTATATTAAAAGACATGCCAGGTAATATTTACGAAAATTCAATTTATTTAAATTTACATTCATTTGTAGATTTGTCAAATCAAACTTTTTTAAAGAATTTAATAAAAGTAATTTATAGTATTTTAATTAATACTAGAATTATATTTTTGGGATTAGCAATATGGAGGACAATAAAAATACTGATTGACAAGTCTGTCATATTTTCTTTATGGAATTCTCAAGGAAGAAGGGAACCAAGTGAGAATGATTTAGATGATATTTATATAGAAATTGCAAAAAAAATAACAGAAGATTTAAAGGAAAATGAAAAGAAAATTATTATTATAGACGATTTAGATAGGGCAAATAGTAAGCAAGAGATACAGGATTTTGTTAAAGAAATATATAAATTTAACAGTGTATTGAAAGAAGAAATAAGAGATAAGATTGTTTTTATTATTGAAGTAAAATCTGAAGCATCATTAGAAGAATTAGAGAAAAAAACTAATAATGAATATAAAAGTGATTTGTATAAAAAAGCCTTTTACTTTAAAGTAAATTTGAACACAATTCATTATAGTGATTATGAAAAAATAGTTTTGGAATTATTAAAACAAAAACAGCAAAATGGAGAAGTAGTGTATCAAAAAGAAATAAAAGATAGACTTCCAGAACAATTTTCATATATTATAAAGGGAGAGAATTTAACAATAAGAGATATTAAAGAAAGGCTTAATAGAAGTTTTGAAATATATGAAAATTTAAAATTTAAGAGTGATGAAAAAATAGACACAATAGAATATAGTAAATGTGCGATAGTTGCATATTTAGAAAACAAATATCCCTTAGAAATGAAAATATTTATTGAGAAAGAAAAAGAATTTAATAATCTTTTAGAAAAGTCATATAAAATAAAACTAGAAAGCAATATTGACAGAAATAAAAGAAAAGAAAAAATTAAAGAGTTAATTAATAGCAATAATGAAACTTTTTCTAACGAAATAGCAGAAATGATAATATCAGAATTAATAGATGAAGATTTTCGATTATATTTTTATAATTATCCAAGAGGACAAAAAATAAAAACTAGTAATGAAGTTTATGTTGAAAATATAATTTTATATCCAGATAAAATCAAGACTATAGATGATAATAAAATAAAGAAAGCATTAGAAACTAATGAAAAAATTATTTATAAAGCTTTTGAAAGAAGAAAAAATGAAAAAGTATCATTTAATAGAAATATGTTTGAAAGTGAAATTTTGTATAAAGTAGCATTAAAGAGTTTTTATAATAATGTCTTATCAACATTAGAGGAAGATGTTAAATGGAAAATGGAAAATGTTGATGAATCAGGTAGAATTATTAGTAAAATTAACAATTATAATGTGAATTCAGAAAAATTATTAAGAGAATATGCAGAATATATAAAGGAAGATTTAAAAAAGTTAACTACTGAAGAAATAATAGCAGCACGAAAAAAAATAATAGAAGTAACATTTCCTAAGTATATATTATGTTTTAAACCAATATTTGTAGATAAAGATATCCCTATAATTTCTGAAGAAGAGTTATTAGAAATAAATGATACAAAGATCAAATTACAATTGATAAATGAAAATTTAGTAAATTCGAAAAATGTGGAATATATTACAAAAACAATAAATCAAGAAAAATTATCTTATGAAAATTTTAACAGAGCTGTAGAAATTTATACAAGAATAGATAAGAATTTAAAATTAGAAACAATGCCTAGTGTTTTAATAGTATTTCTTATGAAAAATAATAAAGTAAATAATTTATTATTTGATAATATAACCAAAGCATTTATTAAAAACAGAGAAAAAATAGATGAAAAAGAAATTGTAGAATATTTAAATGGATTAAATGTAAGTGATATATCAATTGATTATTTAAAAAATATAAACTTAATGTTAATAAAAGAAAAAATATCTGATAATATATTAAAATTATTAAAAGACAATAACTTTAATGAAACTTTATGGATAAATTTAATATTGCAAAATCGATGTGATGAAATAGACTTAAATAATAATGTTAATGAAAATTTAGAATTAATAAAGAAAATAAAAGATATTCTAGAAGAGAATGTGATTTTACTAAGAAAAGAAATAATAAAAAATGGAATGTATGATAAATATAAAACTTTATTTTTCGTACCATATCCAATTATAAGTGAAGATGAAATAAATTTATTAACGGATATATTTTCACTAAAACAATTAAGTGATTTTAGCAGAGTAAAAGAAAATGAAATTGAATACATAGTAAACAAAATAAATAACATAAAATATAGAGATAATGATTTTATAGAAATTATAAAAATATTAGATAAAAATATTTCAAATAGCATAAAAGATGTAAATTTAATAAGAATATTTTTTGATAAATTGATAATTAATCAGGAAATTATTTTGAATTTAACAGATGAGAATAAAAGCGATATGTACAGAATCTTAAGAGATCCATTAATGCTTACTGACTATGACAATGCAATAAATTTTTCTATGAAAATAGGATACATAATAAAAGAAATAGATATACAATTATATAGTATTGTTACTAGAAATTATAATTTATATTTACAAAAATACATAGAATTAATAAATAATGTAGATATACCAACTGACCAAACTATTAAAAATATAACATTATTAATGTCAAATAATAAAGAGTTTAAACTAAACAATAATATTTTACAAGAATTATTAACGGAAGAAAAATTAAAGGAGTATATCATTGGAAAAACTATTAAAGATAGCAATTTAATTATGGAGCTTGACAAGGTAGAATTGAAATATTATATTGATGTATATAATAATAGTATAGAAACATATGAAATAATGAAAGAAAATAATGAGTTTTTAAAAGAAATAATAAATAGTAAAGAATATGATAAAATAAAAACTGAAAGATTAAGACCATTTTATAAATTTTCATATTCAATAGATTTTATAAAATATTTATTTGATACATTAACAAAAAATGATGTTTTAGAATATGTCAAAAATGATTTAAAATGTGAAAAATCTGAAAGTTATAAGCTTAGAAATTTAATCTGTGAAGAAAAATATATTTGGATTATTGAGCCAGAAGAAATGTATAATATAGTTTGGCATATTATTCCAAATGCTTCTGATAGAAGTGAAATAACAAAAGCAAGAAACAAAAAGTATAAAAATAAATAGTAGCTTTTAACTGCTACTATTTATTTTTTGCCCTATTTTTATAAACATTAGCTTTATTCTTGCATTGAGGAGTATCATATTCAGATTTGGGATTGACAGCAAGAAAAGCCTTGTTACAGAACTTACATATCTTTAATAAATTAATATCTTTAGCTACTGTTTTAGCAAAGTAATAATCTATATATTGCTTTAAACAAGTAATTTGAAATTCAACAGATAAAGTTTCTTTTCTAGATAAACTCATTTTAATATTGTTAATTTCAAATTGTTTTAATAATTCATCTATATTGTAATTATCTTCATTAGAAATATTATTTAATAAACTATATAAGTATTTAGCATATTGAATAAACATATCTAGAGGTTCACAATATAAATTTGATCCTGCTAATAATTTATTTACATCAGATAATATGTACTTTTCCATTGCAGGAGTTTCAGTTAATTTAGTTACTTCATTAATTAATTCCTTAATTTGATTATCATCACAAGTAGGAAAGAACAATTTAAAATATTTTTTTCTATCTACTACTGTTGTTAAATCAGAATTTCCAATATAGTTATAATCTTTTAAAACGATTTTATCATCTAAGAAAAAGTATTTATTCAAAGGTAAATCGTTTATTAATCCTAATGTAGAATATTTATTTACAAAGTCTAAAACACTTTTTTCTATATCAGTTTCATTATAAAAAGCTAATTTACCAATATTTAATAGATCTATTAAAATAGATTCTTCAAAGTCTTTTTCTATATCAATTAATGGAGCACCACTAGATTGTTCTTTATTTATACTATCAGGAAATATATATTTCTTTTTGTCTATTTCTTTAATATCATATTTAGCAAATTTAAAAATATTTTTTCCTTCAAATGCACTAAAATTCAGATTCATACGAATCCCTCCTAAAAATTTATAAAAAAATTATAGTAAGCCCTTGACAAACATAATCGATTACTGATATACTTTTACCAGAGTAAGTGATTATTACATAAAATCAATTACAGAAGTACAAACCAGTTAGGACTTGACTTTTCAGTAAAATTACAGTACTAAGTCAGTAATTGATTACTTATAACAATAGCTTACCACACAAAAGATAATATGTCAAGAAAATTCCAAAGGGAGGTGAGAATATGGGGATACCAGAAATTCAAAGAACTACTCTAACAATGAGGGAGGCAGCAGAATATTTAGGAATTTCATACTGGTTAATTAATCAACTAGTAAAAAGAAAACAAATACCATGCTCTAAAGTTGGTGGAAAATTCTTGTTTAGAGTAAAAGCATTGGAAGAGTACTTAAGTGAAAAGGAACAAGCGTCAGTACGATAAAAGAAAGGAGGGCTAATATATGATCCAAGTACAATGGCTTAAAATTTATACAGATATATTTGATAATGAAAAAATAAAAAAGCTATTAAAAAATAGGGATGGGGACACCTATTGTAGAGTATGGTTTCAATTACTAACATTAGCTGCAAAAAGTAATCAACATGGAGCTATATTACTTGGAGAAAATATTCCAATGACAATAGATGATTTAGCAAGAGTTATGAACAAGACAGTGAATAAACTTACAACGATTATACAACAGTTATGCAATCTTGGCATGATAATTGTAAAAGAAGATACAATCTATATAAAAAATTGGGATGTATATCAAAGTACTGATAAACTTGAAAAAATCCAAGAAGATAACAGAAGAAGACAACGAGAATATAGAGAAAGACAAAAGAAAAATAACGTTACACAAATGTTAGGTAACACAGAAGAAAAGATTAGAGAAGAAAAGATAAAAAATAGAATAGAAGAAGGGACACAATTTGAAAATGAAAGTGGATTTAAAGACTAAAAAAGCAAAAGTAATTCATGAAAAAAGAAATAAAAAAACAAGGAGGAATAAAAGTATGGTCAAAACAAAAATAATAAAAGAATTAAAATGTGAATTTTGTGGAAAAGAACTAAGACAAGAAGTTAATACTTGGGTAGTAGGAGGTAAAGAAATTTGTATAAAAAGAATACCAGAAAGATGCAATTGTAAACAAGCAAAAGAGTATTGGAAAGAACAAGACGAGCTTGAAAGAATAAAATTACTAACTAAATTAGAAATTGAAAGAAAAAAGAATATGGAAAGATTATATACACTTAGTGGTATGAGTTCTAGATTAAGAAATTATAATTTCGAAAATTATAAAGTATATAATGAAAATAAAACAGCATATTTTAAAGCAAAGAAATATGTAACTGATTTATTATCAGGTAACAAATCAAATAGTTTATTTATTACAGGGAATATAGGAACAGGAAAAACACATTTAGCAGCAAGTATAGCAAATGAACTAATAAAAAATGGACAACCAGTAATTTTCGGAACATTAATTAATTTATTAACTGAAGTAAAAGATTCATACAGTATTGATGGAGAATATGAAAGTAAAATTATAAATAAGTATTCAAAAACAGGTTTACTGATAATAGATGATTTAGGAAAAGAAAGACCTAGTGAATGGACTTTAGAAAAGTTATTTACAATTATAAATAATAGATATGAAAATAACTTACCAGTAATAATAACAACAAATTATAACAGGGAAAAATTGAGAGAAAGGTTAGCTTGTAATAAAAATTATGAGATAGCAGATTCAATAATTTCAAGATTATATGAAATGTGTAAAGGAATAAATATTACTGGAAAAGATAAAAGAAAAGAGTTAGTATAAGTCGCCAAACAAAATACTAACTCAACAAATATTCTAAATTAATTTTAATATAAAATGGATAAAAAGTAAAGTTTTTAGTACAAAAAAACAAAAAATAAGGAGCATTAAAGGTACAAAAAAGTATCTTTAATCGCTCCAATAAAATAAAAAAGGAGAGTGCAAGTTATGGATATAACTTATAGAAAAGAAGGAGATTATTATGTACCAAATATAAAAGCTCCAGAGCAAATAAAAGGATTTAAATTAGAAAAATATAGTGGATTAAGATTGCAATTTTTAAAGGAGCACAGACGTGGTGAATACACATATTTATTGATAGAAAATAAGTTACAAAGTCATCTGTTAGAGGTACAAAAAAATGCAAAAAAGGAATACGAAATGTTAATGAAAGAATTAAAAATAAAAGAAAATATTACAGAAGAATTGAAGGAAAAAGATCAAATGAAATGGGTAGGTATTATGAATAATATTAGTAATATTGCAGATGAAATTGTAATAAAAAAATATGTATATGAAGAGTAATAATGAATAAAAATGCTTAAGTTTCTGTATGAAATTTAGGCATTTTCAATATCTGAAGTTTTATAAATTATGTCTTAGCAAGCAATGAATTTCATCAGTCGAAATTCAAATATGGGGAAAATTCCCCAATCCCCTTTTTAAGAGAGGAGGAATAAGAATGGCGACTACAAGTTTGTGGAAAGTAGACAAAAGATTAGATCATGTAATTGATTATGCAACAGATAAAGAGAAAACAAAAAATAAAAATGTAGAAGAAAGTGATTATATAATTATGCAAGCATTAAACTATGCAACTAATGCAGATAAAACAGAAAAACAATTCTTTGTATCAGGAATAAATTGTGAGCCAAAGACAGCTTTAAAACAAATGATAAAAACTAAAAAGAAATTTAACAAATATAAATACAGTAAAAGAAATAAGATTATGGCTTTTCATGGATATCAATCTTTTGAAGAAGGAGAAGTTACTCCAGAAGTAGCACATGAAATTGGAGTAAAACTTGCTGAAGAAATGTGGGGAGATAGATTTGAAGTTGTAGTATCTACTCACTTAAATACAAAACATATTCATAATCATTTTGTATTAAATTCTGTATCTTTTGTAGATGGAAAAAAATATTACAGTAATTATGAAAATACTGCACTACTTAGAAGAACATCAGATGATTTATGTGATGAATATGGACTTAGAGTTTTGAAAAAAGGTCAGTATAAAAATTACAAAGTAAATTTTGATAAATATTATGAAAGTGCAATACAAAAATCAAGTTATTATACTTTTGCAAAAGAAGATATTGACTATGCAATAAAACAAGCATGGAGTTATAAGCAATTTGTAAATATTTTAAACAATATGGGATATTTTGTGAATATAAGAGCGGGAAAAATTAGTATAAGGAGAGAACCATATAAAAGAAATATTAGAATTGAAAGAGCATTTGGAGAAGAATATTCTTTAGAGAGAATAGAGTATAGAATTTTATATACAAATCCAGAAAAAGAAGTATATCCAAAACCTCAAACATGGAATACTAAATTAAAATATAAAGGGACTTTAAAAACAAAACCTAAAGCAAAAGGATTAAAGGCATTATATTTGTACTATTGTTACTTATTAAAAGTATTTCCAAAGAAAAACATGCAACACAAATTGACTCCAGAGATGAGAGAAGCTGTAAAGAAAATGGATGAATATTCTAAACAAACAAGATTGCTATGCAAATATAATATAACAACTCTTAGTGAATTAAATACTTGTAAAAACGATTTTAAAGGAGAATTACAAGCATTAATAAATGAACGAAAGAAATTATATTACACAAGAGATAAACTGCCTGAAAATCAAAATAAAGAGGAAATACTAAAGGATATTATAACAATAGGAGAAAAAATTACAAAAGTTAGAAGAAAGATTAAGTTATGTGACAATATAGAAAAACAAAGTTTGGAAAAATTAGAGCAAATAAAAGCTTTTGAAGAAAGACAGAAACAGGAAAAGGATCAAAAGAAAAGCAAGAAAAAAGAAAAAAGATATGAAAGATAGAACTGGCACAGAAATGTGCCAATTCTATTTGATAAGTTCTAAAACAAATATAACAAAAAAACTTGACAAACAATTAAAATTGTGTTATAAAATGTTTAGAACAGATGAAAGGAGGCTTATATGAAGCTAGAAGATATCGCAAATGTGTATATTGGAGTGGTTCTTAAAAGAAAAGAAGCTGTATATAAAGGAACTAAAACAAATAAATATAAAGTTTTTAATATAAGATGCTACGAAGAAAATATAGAATATGATGATTTCTATAGTATGGAAGATTTAAGCGGATATGTTACACAAAAAGGCGATTTAATTTTTAGACTTTCTTTACCTAGTAAGATTATATTAGTAGATGAAAAGACAGAAGGATTACTAATTAATAATTTATATTGCATTATTAGGTGTAATGATAAAAAAATAAAAAATGAATTTTTAAAATGGTTTTTAGAAAGTAAAGAAGCAGGTAGACAATTAGAAACAATTATTATAGGAACAGCTGTTAAATCAATTCCAGTTGCAAAATTTAGATTAATAGATATTCCAGATGTAACATATGAAGAACAGGAAAAAATATCAAAATTGATTTATAATTGGAATAAACAAAAAAAATTATACAATCAAATAATAATAGAAAAAGACAACTATTATAATTCAATAGTAAATAAAGTAATTAATGGGGGTAAGAAATAAAATGAATGAAAAACAATTACAAGATAAAATAAATGGAACAATATGGGCAGCTTGTGATACTTTAAGAAGTAGTATACCAGGAGGAAATTACAAGGATTATGCCTTAGTAATGCTATTTGTTAAATATTTAAGTGATACATATAAAGAAGAAAAGGAAAAAGCAAATGAAATTTACAATGGTAATGAGCAAATGATAGAAAGATATCTTTCTAGAAGTAAATTTATTTTAAAAGAAGAATGTACATTTGATTATTTATATAATAAAAGAAATGAAGAAAATATAGGAGAAATTATAAATAAGGCATTAGAAACGATAACAACTTTAAATGGTGTTAAGTTATTAAACTTATTTGCAGGTGTTGATTTTAATAGTGAAGTTGTATTTGGAAAAAAGAAAGAAAAAAATGCAATATTAAAAACATTATTATCTGATTTCAATAATGATGATATTGATTTAAGACCATCTAAAATAGGAAATTTAGATGTAATAGGAAATGCTTATGAATATTTAATTGCAAGATTTGCTGGAGATTCAGGTAAAAAAGGTGGAGAATTTTATACACCAGCTGAAGTTTCAACATTACTTGCAAAGTTAGTTGAGCCCAAAGAAAATGACAGAATATATGATCCAGCATGTGGTTCAGGTTCACTATTATTAAAAGCAGTTAAAGATGAAAAGGTTAGTGTGTATGGACAAGAAAGCAATAGTTCAACATATAATCTATGTAGAATGAATATGTTTTTACATGGAGTTAATGATGCACATATTGAATGGGGGGATACTTTAGCTAATCCATTACATTTAGAAAATGATGATTTAATGAAATTTGATGTAATAGTATCGAATCCTCCGTTTTCATTAGACAAATGGGCTAAGGGATTTGAAATTGGAAACACTGAAACGATAATAGATGGAAAAAAGAAAGATACATTTAAGATGGAAGCATCAATGGATCCATATAATAGATTTGTTTATGGAGTACCTCCAAAAAGTATAGGAGATTATGCATTTGTACAACATATGTTAAAAAGTTTAGCAGATGATGGACGAATGGCAGTAGTTTTACCTCATGGGGCATTATTTAGAGGTGCATCTGAAGGAAAAATAAGAAAAGGAATATTAGAAGATAATTTAATTGATGCTGTTATCGGTTTACCAGAAAATCTATTTTACGGAGTTTCAATACCAGCTACAATAGTTGTGTTTAAAAAGAATAGAGCTAGAAATGATGTGTTATTTATTGAAGCAAGTCGTGAATATGAAAAAGGTAAAAATCAAAATACATTAACAAAAGAAAATATCCAAAAAATATTAGATACATATAAAAATTATAAAGAAGTTGAAAAATATTCTCATATTGCAACTATGGATGAAATTAAAGAGAATGAATACAACTTAAATATAAAAAGATATGTAGATACTTTTGAAGAGGAGGAAGAAATTGATATAGAAGAAACAAAGAAAAATATTGAAAAAATAAATGAAGAACTTCAAGTATTAGAAAAAGAATTACAAGAATCATTGAAAGAATTAGGATTATAAAAGGAGAATAATATGGCAATTATAAATGGAAAAAAAGTAGAAATACATTTAAAAGGCGGTTTTTCCGAAAGAAAAGGAATTAAACATTTTTCTGATATAGTTCAAATAGATGATTTGAATGAAAGAACTAGAAATAAATTGTATTCAGTAATAAGTAAAAGTTTTGATGAGTTGTATGTTGATTATGATGGAAATTTAAAAGATGAATTTGTAGAATATTTGTATAAAGAACTTTTTTCAAAAACAGAAAGAGATATTCCAATGTGGGGAAATGATTACCATTATGAAGAAGTTTTTAATACAATATATACAATTATTATACAATATGATTATGCTGATATTTTTACTTTTATTGAAGGAATTATTAAATTTCTTGATATAGCAGATAAAGCAACATACAATAGATATAATTATAAAAATGAATATATAGAAGCAATTTCAAATGTGTTTAAGAAAGAAAATGTAAATTATAGAATTATAAATGAAAAAATAACAGATATAGTCGATGAACAACAAATAAGCAGTATAGAAGAGACATTAAATAATCCATATAAAGAAGTTTCGAGGCACTATTCTAAAGCAATAGAACAATTATATAGTTTAAAAGATTTTGATAATTCAATTAAGGAATCTATATCATCTGTAGAAGCAATGTGCCAGATACTAACAAAAAACAGTAAAGCTACATTAGGAGATGCATTAAAATCATTAAAAGATAAAATACATCCAGCGATGAAAGGTGCTTTTGAAAAATTGTATGGGTATACAAGTGATGCAAATGGAATAAGACATGCAAATGGATTAGGAGAAGGAGATTCTACATTTGAAGAAGCTAAATATATGTTAATTAGTTGTTCTGCATTTGTAAATTATTTAAAAGAAAATTTTGAAGAAGGAAAATAAATATGATTGAATTGAAAAGAGTTAAATTAAAGGAACTAATAAAAGAAGTTAATGAAAGAAATAAAGGGGAAAAAATTAAGAGAGTATTAAGCGTTACAAATTCGAGAGGTTTTGTGAATCAAGAGGAATATTTTGACGGAACAGTACATAGTACAGATATATCAAACTATAAAATAGTAAGAAAAAATCAATTTGCTTATAATCCTTCAAGAGTAAATGTTGGGTCCATTGATATACTTAAAAATTTTGAAGAAGGAGCTTTAAGTCCTATGTATGTGGTATTTGAAGTGGATACAACTAGATTATTGCCAGAATATTTTAAGTACTATTTTCAAACAAATAGATTTTTTGAAAATGTAAAAAATAGTACTCAAGGAAGTGTAAGAAATAGTTTAAATTTTAAGGCTTTATCTAATTTCGAAATTTTATTGCCTTCAATTGAAGAACAAGAGAAAATAGTTACTATATTAAATAATGTTGATAAAATAATTAACAAAGAAAATTTAGCTATAGAATTATTAAAAAATGAAAAAAGAGGTTATTTTGAAAAGCTTTTAAAAGCAAATTTATGTCTAAAAAAACAAAAATTTTCAAAATATATAACAGAATATAATGAGAAGACATCAGATAAAATAAAATTTCCATTATATAGTTTGACAATAGAAAATGGTATTATTCCTAAAAGCGAAAAGTATGAAAGAGAGTTTTTAGTAAAAAAAACAGAAGACATGTATAAGATCGTTCCACCAAACGCTTTTGTATACAATCCAATGAATGCAAGGTTTGGAGCAATTAAAGCAAATCATGAAAAATTCGCTGTTGCTGTTTCTGGATATTATGATGTTTTTTATATGGGAACCGAAAAAACATTACAATTTTGGGAAAATTATCTGACATCTCAGATTATGCTTAAAGTATATAATTCAATTTCAAATGGAAGTTTAATAGAAAAACAAAGAGTGCATTTTTCTCAATTTACCAATATAGAAATGAGAATTCCTGAAATAAATGAACAGGAAAAAATTTCTAACATTTTAGATAAATTTGAGAAAGCAATAAATAAAAGAATAGAAGAAATGGAATGTTATAAAAATTTAAAAAAAGGTTTAATGCAAAAATTATTAACAGGAAAGGTGAAAGTAAATGTCTAAATTTAAACTAAAAATAGATACGAAGAAAATTGAGAAAGATTTAAATAAACAATTAGAAAAAATTGTTTATGAACAACAAAGAGAATTGATATTAAAAAAAGGTGATAATGAGATGACTATTTTACCACAAAAGGAAGAAGAATTATTACAAATTATTTTAAGTAAATATGATGGAAATGAAGAAATGAATGTAAATGGAAATACAGAAGAATTACCAAAAAATATGCGTTTGGGATTAAAAGATATTTTTAATACATTAAAATTATATAACTATATTTCAGAATGGAATTTTTATATAGGAGGAGAATGGTTTGTAGTACTTAATCAAGAAGGAATAGATTATTTTGGAAAGAAAGGGATGAGGCAAGAATTGTTTGAAGAACTAGCAGATAATGAAAAGAAACTATTGAAAGAAATTGTAGAAACTGAAGACAACGGTGGAAATATTTCGGAGTTGCTAGCAAATAAAGTTGATTTAGATGAAAAAGATATAGTTAGAGGTATTATAGGTTCATTGAGAAAAAACGGACTACTAAATGTAAGTTGGGCTTCAGATACAGTATATAATGCAAGTTTAACTAATCCAGGAAGAACTTATTTTGAAAGAGAGGAAAAATATTTAAAGAGAATGGAATCAAATAAAAATAATATTTATAATTTTGGAGATATAAGCATAGATAGAGGTAATTTCGTAGCTGGAGATGTCGTAAATTCAGTATTAAATGTAGATAGTCATATTACACAAATAGAAAAAGATATTGCAGATAAAGCGGAAGACAATGACAAAGAAAAACTAAAAGAAATATTAGAAGAAGCAAAAGAAATAATGGAAAATATAAACAACAAAGGAATAATTGAAAAAAGAAAAGGTTTCTTCAAAAAATTAACTGAACATGCAACTAAATATGGATGGTTTTATGCAGAAATAGTTAACTTAATTGGAACAGCAGTTTTGACAAAAATTGGAGGATAGAAAATTTAATTTATGGGGGCAAATTAAATGGAAGAAAAAATACCAGTAGCTAATGAAATGTCTACAAGTCAAAGACCAGCAATAGAAGTATTACAGAAATTAGGATATAAATACATATCTGAAGAAGAAAATAAAAAGTTAAGAAACTATATTCTAACAGATGTAATATTCAAGGATATATTAGCTAAAAAATTAAACGAAATAAATAGTTATGAATATAAAGGGGAAAAATATAAGTTTTCAGCAAGTACAATAGGACAAGCTATTAAAGATTTAAATGAAGATTTAGTAACAGGACTTATTAGTACAAATGAAAAAATATATGATTTATTAACATTGGGAAAATCTTATCAAGAGAACATGATAGATGGGACTAAAAGATCTTTTGATATAAAATACATAGACTTTGAACATCCTGAAAATAACGATTTTTATGTTACAGAAGAATTTACAGTGTTAAGAATGAATGGTAAAGATTATGCAAGACCAGACATTGTTTTATTTGTAAATGGAATACCATTAGCAGTAATAGAATGTAAAGATGCATCAGTACCAATAATTCAGGCTATTTCTCAAAATATAAGAAATCAAAAGCCAGATTATATTCCTCAACTATTTAAATTTATACAAATAGTTATGGCAGCTAATAAAAATGAAACGAAATATGCTACTTGTGGCACACCAGATAAATTTTGGTCAACATGGAATGAACAATATGTGGAAAAACAAAATGAATTACTAGATAAAACTGTAATTGGTAGACAAGTAACAAAACAAGATAGAGATATAATTTCATTATTTGAAAAAGAAAGATTTTTAGAATTAATAAAAGACTTTATAATCTTTGAAGCAGGAACGAAGAAAATATGTAGATATCAACAATATTTTGCTGTAAAAGCAATGTTAGAAAGAATAAAGCATGACAAAAAAGGTGGAGTTGTTTGGCATACACAGGGTTCTGGAAAATCAATAACAATGGTTTATATAACTAAAAAATTAATGGAAGATAAAGAAATACAAAATCCACAAGTAGTTATAGTAACAGATAGGGTAGATTTAGATAAACAAATTCATAAAACATTTAATAGAATTGGAGTAGAAGCAGCAAGAGCAACAACAGGAAATAATTTAACAGATTTAATTAAGGACGAAAAAGTCAGAGTCATAACAACTGTTGTTAATAAATTTGAAACAGTGGTAAAATCAGGAGTTTCAGTAGATGCACCGAATACATTTATTTTAGTTGATGAAGGACATAGAACTCAATATGGTGAAATAAATAGAAGGATGCAAGAAGTATTCAAAGGAGCAATATATATTTCTTTTACAGGAACACCAATTATGAAAAGAGATAGAAATATATTTGATAAATTTGGAGGCTTAATACATAAATATTCTTTAGATGATGCTTTAAAAGATAAAGCTATAGTTCCATTGATATATGAAGGAAAAATGGTTGACCAAGAAGTTTCAAAAGAAGCTATCGATATGAGACTAGATATGCTAACAAGAAACCTTACAGAAGAACAAAAAACAGATGTAATGAAAAAATGGAGTAGATTTGAAAAGGTTGCTTCTTCTGAACAAAGATTAGAATTAATTGCATGGGATATAGCTAAAAATTATAATGAAACATTAAAAGGAACAGGTTTTAATGCAATGCTTGCATGTAACAAAAAAATAGAGGCAGTAAAATATTATAACATTTTTAGAGAGGAATTTCCTGAATTAGAAGTTGCAGTTGTAATATCTCCACCTGATATGCGAGAGGGAGAAGGAAGTATTGATGAAGATACTAATGACATTGTAAAGAAATTTTATATTAATGCTCTTTCAAATTATAAAAATGAAGAGGAATATGAGGAAACTATAAAATCTAAATTTATAAACGGAGATATAGATATACTTATTGTTGTAGATAAACTACTTACGGGATTTGATGCACCAAAAGCTTCAACATTATATTTAGACAAACAAATAAAAGAACATAATTTATTACAAGCTATAGCAAGAGTAAACAGACTTTGTGATGGAAAAGATTATGGTTATATAGTTGATTATAGAGGACTATTAGGAGAATTAGATAAAGCATTAACAATGTATCAAGAAGCAGGATTAGAAGAATTTAATGAAGAAGATATTAAGTCATCTGTTTATTACATTGATACAGAAATAAACAATATGTTTGAAGCATATGAAAAACTTAAAGAGATATTTAAAGATATAAAAAATAAAAATGATTTAGAAGAATATGAAGTGCTTCTAGAAGATGAAAAGATAAGAAAGGACTTCTATGATAAGCTATGTAAATTTGGAAGTATGTTAGGAATAATTTTACCAAGTGACCAAGCCTATTACAAAGTTGGAAAAGAAAAAATAAGTGAACTAAGAAAAGCATTAGCATTTTACCAAAAGCTAAGAGCAACAGTAAAGTTAAGATATTCTGAAACTATCGATCATAAGGAATATGAAGCTAAAATGCAAAAACTATTAGATAATTATGTGGTTGCAAAAGAAATGATGAGAATAACAGAACCAGTAGATATAACAGATGCAGAAAATTTTGATAAAGAATTAGAAAAAATGGGAACAGATAGAGGAAAAGCAGATAGTATTAGAACAAGATTAACAAGGACTATAAGTGAAAAATCTAAAGAAGATCCAGCATACTATAAGAAATTCTCTACAAGAATTGAAGAAACTATTGAAGCATATAGAAATAGAAGAATTACAGATAGTGAATATTTACAGAAAATGCAAGACATCAAAGAAGACTTTAGAAAAGGAAATTCTGGAATTAGTTATCCAACTAATATAACAACAGAAAATTCAAGAGCTTTTTATGGAGTTATATATGATAAATTAATTCCAAGAATGAAAGAAAATGCTAATATAGAAGAAATTGGAGAAATTGCATTAACTATTCAAAGAGAGATTGAAAGTAAAATAAAAAGAGATTGGCATTATAATACAGATATTCATAATGAAATTGCACAAGCAATCGACGATACAATATTTATGTATGCAACAAGAAAAAATATTAATTTAGATCTTGAAGAATTAGACAAACTAATAGAGGAAATTATAAATATAGCACTAATGAAATACTAATTGTCTAGAAAGGGTGAAACATGGAAAAGGACTTTATTGAATCTAATGGAGAAAAGATATATTTTTATGTTCAAAGAAAAAATGTGAAAAATATAAATCTAAAAGTGAACATAGATAAAAAAGTAACTTTGTCAATACCAATGAAAATGTCATTAGATAAAGCAAAAGACTTTGTTAAGAAAAAAGCAAATTGGATAAAAAAGCAACAAGACTTTTATGATACATTTGCAGAGCAAAAAGAAAATATAACTTTTGAAGATGGAGAAACAGTATATTTATTGGGAAAGCAATATAAAATGAAAATCATTTCAGATAATCATAATAGTGTTGTTATAAATAATAAATATATTGAAATTCATATAAAAGAAAAATATATAGACAATAAAAATTATATAAAAAAAGTTTATGAAAAATGGTTAAAACAATATGCCTTAAATATACTAGAAAAACTAGTGATAAAATATCAAGATACATTAAAAAAATATGGTATAAAAATTCCTAGAATAGAAATAAGACAAATGAAAACAAGATGGGGAAGCTGTATACCAGCATGTAATAAAGTCATATTTAATTTGAATTTAATAAAAACTCCAATATGTTGCATAGAATATGTGGTTTTACACGAATTGTCACATTTTAAGCATCAAAATCACAGTAAAAATTTCTATAATTTTATTACAATATTTATGCCTGATTGGAAAGAACGTAAGAAGATATTAGACGAAGAATTTATGGGGGTAGTATAGAGAAATTATGATAATAGAAATTGCACTAGTTGTTTTATCAATGATTATATTAAATAAATGGGGTTTTAAACAGATAGATAAAGAAAAAGAAACTTTTGGAAAAGTATTATACAGTATTTTTATTGTAATAACAGATATATTTCTTATTATATATTATATTGATAGACTTAATTTACCAACTAAACTAAAAATAAGTGATAATGTAGATACTCAAAATTGGTTAATTGTTATAACATCTTGTATATCATCAATTATATCAGCTGCTATTGGTGGTTTAATAGCTTTATTTGTAGCAAGTAAAGAAGTTGAGTCAAATAATATACAGAACGAAGAGAATAATAGAATACAAAATATACCATTAATGTATTATGAATTTGATAATAAAAATTCAAGTGATCATTGGATTGACTTAAATACAAATGTTAAAGATGGTACCATGGGAGATATTGATTTTGCTATAAAAAATATTGGCTTGGGTTCTGCAAGAAACGTAAAGATTAATATTGAAAGTAATATAATGAATGAAATGATAGAAAAGAAGTATTGCATTTTAGAAAAAGATAAAATAGAAAATTTATCATTTGTTGGCTCTTTTGTTATAAATGAAGATTATCATTTTAAGGTTAAAGTATCTTATCAAGATTTATTACTTAATTATTATGAACAAGAAATAGATTTTTCTTATAAGCTAACACCATGTATAAATAAATCAGACAGAAAATATATAATAAGTGATCTAATAATAAAAGAAGAAAAATTTATAAATACTGTGAAAAAGGAGGATACATATGGATAAAAAAGGAGTAATATATATTTTAACTAATCCATCATTTCCTGAATATGTTAAAATAGGCTATACAGATGATATAAACAAAAGATTAAGAACTTTAAATGCTTCTTCAGCAGTACCATTTGGATTTAGAGCATATGCTGTTTATGATGTGTATCATAAATTAGAAGATAGGAAAGTTCATAGTATGATTGATACAATAAACCCAGAGTTAAGAAGTATAGATAATATAAACGGAAGAGAAAGAAAAAGAGAATTTTTTCAAATGACAAAAGAACAAGCATATTCACTTTTTGAAAGTATAGCAGAAATCTCTGGAACAAAAGAGAGATTGCATCTAATTAAAGCAACAGAGCATGAAATTAAAGAAGAACAAGAAGCTAATGAAATTAGAGAAATGTCAATTAACAGACATCATTTTAAAGATATTGAATTTTATTCTAGCCTAACAAATAAAAGTTATTATACAAGAACAAGTGAACAAGGAACTTTAAGTATATTTGAAAAAGATACGAATTTAGAAATGCCGAATAATAGCAATCCATCAAAAAAACAAATAGTATTACAAGCTTTAAAGGATTTAGGAGAAAATGTAGATGATGGATTGACTTTATATCAGCTAGAACATAGATTAGAAAAGAAAATACTTCAACAACAAGATTAATTATAATTTCTTTTAGAAAGAAGAGAGAATATATGGTATATATTACAGGTGATACTCATGCTAATTTTTCTAGGTTTGAAGAACATAAATTTCCGATACAAAAAGAAATGACAAAAAATGATTATGTTATTATTTGTGGTGACTTTGGAGGTGTATGGACTTTTGAAGAAGAAAGTAGTAGAGAAAAATATTGGTTAGATTGGTTAAATGACAGAAATTTTACTACTTTGTTTGTAGACGGAAATCATGAAAATTATACAAGATTATATAATAATTATCCGGTAGAAGAATGGCATGGTGGAAAAGTACATAAAGTAAGACCGTCAGTATATCATCTTATGCGAGGTGAAATATTTGAAATAGATGGAAATACATTTTTTACATTTGGAGGAGCATCATCACATGATATTCAAGATGGAATATTGAATTTAGATGAAGAAGAGAGAATATATGAGTATAGAAAAAGAGGAGCTTATTTTAGAATAAGGGACTTTTCATGGTGGGATTTAGAATTACCTACTAATGAGGAAATGACAAATGGAATAAAAAATTTAGAAAAAGTAAATTATAAAGTGGATTATATTATAACTCATTGTTGTTCAACAAGTATACAAGCTATGCTGGGCGGAGGACGATTTAAAAAAGATATTTTAACGGATTATCTACAAAAAATATCAGAAAAATGTGAATTTAAGAAGTGGTATTTTGGACATTATCATAGTAATAGACAAGTAAATTCACAGTACGTTTTATTATATGAGGATATAGTGCCATTGAAATTTGAAAGTATTTTTGGTAATTAAAAATTAGTAAATAAAAAGAGTATTATTTTTTAATATTTATGCATAATATAAAATAAGTGTAAAAAAATTACACATGTAAAGCACAAAAGTGTAAAAAAATTGCATTTTTTTATTTTTTATGATAAAATGATAGAAAGTGAGGAGGATAATAGTATGTTAGTAAAATTATCTATGAAAAATTTTAAATCTTTTATGGAAAAATCAGAAATTGATTTGAATGCAACTGGATATGAAATTTTAAATGACACTAATAAGACAAAAGATAATATACTAAAAGGAGCTTTAATTGTTGGTGGAAATGCAACTGGTAAATCCACTGTATTAAAAGCTATAGAATTTTTACTAGAACTACTAGTATGGCAAGTAAACATGGTGCCAGTTAGTTATTTGTGTTTATTTAAAGATGCAACAAATAAAATGAAACTAGAATATGAATTTTTAATTAATAAAGAAAAAATTAATTATGAAATTGAATGTAATGAAAAAGGAATATATAAAGAAAGATTATTAGTATCAGGAAAAGAAAAAATAAATCGAATAGGAGAAAATGGTATATACATTCGAAGTGATCAACAAGAAATCGCTATAGAAAAATTACAATTTAATCAATCGGCTGTTAGAAAAGTATATTTTGATACAAAATTTATAGATAACGCAACATTACTTGAATGGTTTGAATTTTTGGAACAATCTATATATATAGATCAATTTGGAAGAAATATATTTAAATCCAGTGGAGCATCATCTATAGTAACGTATAAAGATTATTTTGAAAAAGAAGGAACATCAGAATTTAATAAGTTCTTGAATGAAATAGGATATGAACAATCAGTAGAATACACTAATGAATTTAATAATGGAAAATTAAGATTTAGTTTTGGTAATAATCAAAAAGATATAATTATAAAAAGGAAAAATATGAACTTTGCATTACCTGTAACAATGGAATCTTGGGGAAATCAAACTTTAATCAATATAGTACCATTAGTATTTGATGTAATGAAAAATAAGGGAATGGTAATTATTGATGAATTCAGTAGTGGTTTTCATAATTTATTAGAGGAAAAAATTATTAAATATTTTATGAAAAATTCAAAAAATGCACAATTATTTATAGTTTCTCATTCAACAAATTTATTGACTAATATGTTATTAAGGCCAGACCAAATATATACAGTTGATTTTATAAATGGAAAAGGAAGTAAACTAAATAGAGTTTCTGATAGCAAGCCAAGAGAAGCTCAAAATTTAGAAAAAATGTATTTAAGTGGAGTGTTTAATGGAATACCAAATATTAAATAAAAAATTCAGATTAAATAAAGAAAAAAATATAGGCAGTGTGCTATATATAGTTGAAGGAGAAAAAAGAGAAATAAATTTATTAGGTTATATATTTAAGGAAATTTTAGAATATGATGAAGTTATAGGAATTGATAGGACAGGAAAAACACGAATAAAATATATAAGTAAAGAAAATAGGAACTCGAAAGTATTTATTATTAATTCAGAAAAAAGCAACATTCAAAGTATAGATAGTGTTAGCTTTAGAGATAAACAATTTAAATTATTAAAAGAATTTGATGATGAATTTGATTATGAAAATATTCCAATATATTATATCTTTGATTGTGATAGAGAAAATGATCAAAGTGCAATTAAAAATTTAATAAATATATATATAAATGCACGAGAACCTAGTAAAGAAAATGAATATGATAGTATAGGAGGAATGATTCTATTAAATTATCCAGCAATTGAATCTTTTGTAATCTCTAATTTTGAAAAAGATATGAATAAATTTCATGAAAGATTTAATTTTGAAGAAGAGACATTAAAGGAATATATAAATAGAAATAAGTACGATAATCATAAGATGAATACAGGAACATTATTGAATGCATTTTTTGAACTTATAAATTCTTTGATAGATATAGATATTGATAAGATAAATTTAGATAATACCAAAGATTTTAATAATGAAATTTTTGACTATGAACAAAAGAAAAATAATAAATACATGTTAAGTTTATTATTGATTTCATTTATAGATATGGGAATAATCGAAATAATTAATGAAGAGTAAAATACCAGAAGAAAATAAATTCTTCTGGTATTTTAGACTATTCATCAAAACATCCCATAACTAATTGCGAGCCATCAACAAATCCATTTCTATAATACTTTTCATTCCAATAGCATATATAGTCCATAAAATTTTTATCGAGCCTATCTAATTGTTTCTTAACATATTTTTTATTTTGTTTTGGAACATTTTTTAAAACATTTTCAACTATTTCGTCAAAATTTATATTATGTTTTTTATCTTCTTGAGTTAAATATCCCAATTCAGTTTCCTCTCTATAACTTAACCATTCTCTTAAAATATCATCATTTACTTCTCTAAAATTATTCATAACAATCCTCCAATTTTAAAAAATTAATATATATATCAAAACGATATATTGAGTGAATTTTTAATCAATGTGATATACAAAATTTTAAATTTTGGGGACACAATGGGGACAAAAGTACCCAAAATTGACTTAAAATCACTTAAAAATACATAACTTATAAATCAATAAAACCATTGAAATATAAGCAAAAACTATCAATTTCAATAAAATTCAAAAATTGCTGATAATACCCTCATAACCCGAAGGTCAAAAATCTATTTTAATCCAATACATACAATCAATCATTCACAACAATTCCGCGATAGCGGAATATAACATATTCATCAAAATAACGTTTTGTATACACAACGTTCCATCAACATACAACTCACCACATAATAGAATCTACCAAGCTCATACTAAAAAAATCAATTTTCACTGCCTCCCTCTATCTTCCACAAACAAATTTCCACATACCACTAGCCATAATTTTCACTTTGTTATATAATAAACAAAGCAATATTAAATTACTAACCAACAATTTTATAAAACAAAAATAAAATAAGGAGGAAACAATGAAAGTATTTGTTATATATAGTAAAGCATTTTACAAAGACATACCACCAATTAAGGAAAAACTAGAGCAAATGGGACATGAAGTTGCGCTTCCAAACTCTTATGATAATCCAGATGCAGAAAAGGAAAGTTGGAACTTAGGAGAAGAAGAACATGCAAAATTTAAAGAAAGAATGTTCATTAAAAGTAGAGACACAATAGAAAGTATGGATGCAGTATTAACTTTAAATTTTGAAAAACATGGACAAGCAAATTATATAGGTGGTGCTACATTCCTAGAATTGTATGAAGCATTCATGATGCATAAGAAAATATTCTTATATAATGACATTCCAGAAGGTATGTTATATGACGAAATTTCAGGATTTTCTCCAATTATTATACATGGAGATTTAGACCTAGTAAAATAAAGGCATAATAGCATAAACTCAAAAACATCAAATGTGAATAAATAACAACCATGAACCAATACGTCTAAAATAGAATTAAACTAAATTCAACCAAATAAAACAGAGGAAAATATGAGTGAACTATCAGAAAAATTCGTAGAAAAACAAGATTGGTTCTGCTACTATGGAGTAATGACAATAGATAAATCAATTGGTATATTGGATAGATGTAATGAAGAAGGAAGCATAAGAAATGCAGAAATATTTGAGAAAATGTCTCAAGAGGAAGATGAAGTATTAAAGCAATTTTCAATAAAAAATCTTATGCATATTCTATCTGGGCACAATGTAAGCGACGAAAACAGGCAACGCATTATTCAGATAATATCAGAAAAAGTAGAACACGAACCATTTTATTCAGAAGACTTAATGAAAGATGGAGTCTTTTTAGTACCATTATTTTATGGAGATTTGGAATTTTCAAAACTAACAAAAGAGCTAGGAGACAAAATCAAGACATCTGTATTAGAACGAGGAAAGGCTTTAAAAGGCACGAATTGTGAAAAAATAGCTTCTCGTTTTGAAACAGTTATTGATTATGCTAGCTTTTTGTCATGCTTTGAAAAAGGCGAACTTTCTGATGAAAAAGTTGCAATAATAGAACAAGCATTAAGCAATAATCCCCACGCATTAAGACATGTGAATTTTAGTATATTTCAGGACAATATTTATAATGTACTTGGAAGTGAGTTTGTATCATACGCAATGAAATTTCCTAATATTAGTGCACAAATAACTCTTTTAAGCAAGGAAAATCCAGCATTGCTTAAACTAATCGGAGATAGAATAAAAGAAACTCCAAATTTGGATGATGGACGTAATTTAATAGATGATTTAGTGCAGTATTGCACAAATAATTGTTATAAAATTAATCCAAGTGAAATTCAAAATCCAGCGGAATTAGTAGATGCAGCTTTAAGAAATAATAAATCTAAAAGAGATAACGGAGTTATAATGGTTCCATTTTCTGCACACTATAAACAAGATTTAGAGAAAGCTTTGACGAAGAATATCAAAAAATTACTGGAACATTGGACAGATATTTAGATGGTATTGCCAATCAAAATATACAGGCTCAAGATAAAGATTTAATTAGAATTATGCAGATAGTATTAGAAGAAAGAGACTTATATGCAAAATGTACAGAAAGAAAGCCAATTAGTAAAACGGCAATAACTATAGATACAGAAAGCATTTTAAAAAAATTAAATCAAACTATGAAAAGCTTAGGAATGGGAGATTTCTCAATTGACTTAGAAAATGTTCCAACAGCTTTAGAATATAAGAAAACTGTAACAATAAAAAAACTTATGAAAAATGCTTTACTAAATCAAGGTATTACAACAGAAGAAGTAAGAGCAGCAGAGCAGGTACTTTCAAGAGAAAATGAGAAAGAGGAGGGGAAGGAAGAACATGACTAATGTTACATATAACATGGCTTATGCAGAAGTATTAGAAATACTCAAATATTTACCCGAATCTGAACTTAAAAAAATACCATCTGACGAAATAGAATTTTTGGAAAACAACATGGATAAAAATTATAAGTTTGTACTTAATCCAGAAAAAGCACTAGAAGAACAAAATATATTTAGAAAAGCTAATGCTATTTTAGTTGCATATTTTAAAAAATATTTCACAAATGATGTCCAAAAGCAAAAATTAAATGAGATATTAACAAGAAACCAACAAATTGTGGAAAACGAAGTAAGAAAAAAGTATAATCCGAAAGATATATTTAGAAAAAATAATAATCAAGATTTAAAAAACGTGAATGGAGAAAGAGCTAAATTTCAAGATACTAGAGGGAATAGTGAAGATCGAGAAAATAATAAGCAAGCGATAGATAATAGTCAAACTATAATAAACAAACAAAAGTCGGATGAAAACCAAGAAACAGACAATAAACAATTAGCACCATATAAGAAATCAATATTTAGAAGAATTATAGAAAAAATAAAAAACTTTTTCAAGAAATAGTTTATTAAATGAAAAGTTAATTATAAGGTTGTATAGTAAAAGTAATTTTCAGGATAAAGTGAAGATAAAAAAACATTATAAAGGAAGGAGAAACTTGCACGGAAAAGATTATATATTAATTAGGAACACTTATTTAACATAGCATGCTACGCATAAAAAATATAGTTTGTGACTGAGTAGAATTGATCTTGTGCAAGTTATAGTAAAATATGAAAGTTGTAATTATAGGAGGAGTAGCAGGAGGAGCTACAACAGCTACTAGGTTAAGAAGATTAGATGAAAATGCGGAAATAGTTTTATTTGAAAGAGGGGAGCATATTTCATTTGCAAATTGTGGACTTCCATATTATATAGGAGATGTTATAGAAAACGAAGATGATTTATTGGTTCAAACTCCAGAAAAATTTAAAGAAAGATTTAACATAGATGTACGAATAAAACAAGAAGTAATAAAAATAGATAAGAAAAATAAACAGGTTGAAATTAGAAAAAACGATACTAAAGAGACATATTTTGAAACTTACGACAAACTAGTTTTATCTCCAGGAGCAGAGCCAATTAATCCTTTTAAAGAAGTAAAAAGTGATAGAATTTTTACTATAAGAAACGTAAATGATGCAGAAAAAGTAAAAACATTTATAGAAAATAATAATCCTCAAAGTGCTGTAATTGTTGGTGGAGGATATATTGGCGTTGAAATGGCAGAAAATTTGTCAGAGTACAATATGGAAGTGTCAATAGTAGAAAAAGCACCACATTTAATTTCGATTATTGATGACGATATGGCACATTTTGTACATAAAGAAGTGAAAAAACATGGAATAAAGCTATATTTAAATCAAGGTGTAAACAAAATAGAAGAGCAAGAAAAATTATTGCTAACACTTGATAATGAAAAAATAGAAACAGACTTAGTTATATTATGCATTGGGGTAAAACCAGAGTCAAACCTAGCAAAAGCGGCCGGACTTAAATTAAACGAAAAAGGTGCAATAATAGTAAATAATAAAATGCAAACAAGTGATGAAAATATATATGCACTAGGTGATGCAGTAGAAGTCAAAAATATTGTAACAGATGCAAGAAGCGGAATTGCGCTAGCAGGACCAGCAAATAGACAAGCTAGAATAGTAGCTAATAATATAGAAGGAATAACAAGTACATATGATGGTTTTATAGGAAGTAGTATTTTAAAAATATTTAATTATTCTTTAGGAATAGTAGGACTTTCTGAAAAAGTTTGCAAAACTTTGGACATACCATATAAAATTATGATTATTTCGCCATATTCGCATGCAACATATTATCCAGGTGCTAAGATGATGACAATAAAAGCAATATACAATAGTGAAACTTCTCAAATACTTGGAGCATATGTGTGGGGAAAAGCAAGTGTAGACAAGATAACAGATATTTTATCTGTAGCAATTCAAACAAAGATGAAGGCAGCAGATTTATCAGCTTTAGAATTATGCTATGCACCACCATTTTCATCTGCTAAAAGTCCAGTAAATATCCTAGGAAATGCAATTGAAAATGAGATGAACGACCTAGTTGACACAATCTCTGTAGAAGAATTAAAAAACAAAGAAAATCCATATATATTAGATGTACGAACAGTCGAAGAATATAACCTAAGCCATATCGATGGAGCAATAAACATACCACTAGATGAACTAAGAGAAAACTTAGAAAGACTAGACAAATCAAAAGAAATAATAGTACATTGCCACAGCGGACTAAGAAGTTATTTAGCATGCAGAATATTAAAACAAAAAGGTTATAATGTCAAAAATTTAATTGGTGGATACATAATGTATGATGTAATGAAAAATAACTAAAATTAAAATATAAAATTCAAATAACACAAAAACAATGATAATGTCAATATAAAAACGCTTTGTGTATATTGATTAAGAAAGGAGAAGAGAATGGATATTACAATTGATGTAGAAAACTATAAACTAAATATTAGAGCAGCTTGTGCTATTATTCATGACAATAAAATTTTATTACACAAAAATGCAAATTCAGACCATTATGCAATAATAGGAGGCAGAGTAGAAATTGGTGAAGACTCTGAAAGCACTGTAATGAGAGAAATAAAAGAAGAGATAGGAAAAGATATAAAAACAACTGGGTATATAGCAACAATTGAAAATTTCTTTGAAATGAAAGAAAAAGAATATCATGAAATATTGTTTATACATAAGGCTGAATTTGTCGACGAAGAAGACAAGAAAATAGTTACAACATTAAAAAATATGGAAGGAAAAGATTATCTGCAGTATGAGTGGATAGATTTGGACGAAATAGATAAAGTTAATTTATTACCTGCAAATTTAAAAGATATTTTAAAGAAAGGAAAATTTCCAGTTCACGAAATAAATGATGAGAGGAGAGCAAAATGAAAATTATTTTTATAGAATACCCAAAATGTTCAACATGTCAAAAAGCTAAGAAATGGCTAGAAAATAACAACATAGAATTTGAAGATAGACATATTGTAGAAGAAACTCCTACAGTAGAGGAATTAAAAAAGTGGATACCAGCAAGTAATAAAGATATAAAAAATTGGTTTAATACTAGCGGACTAAAATATAAAGCACTAAATTTAAAGGAAAAATTACCAGAAATGACAGAAGAAGAGAAAATAAAACTACTTGCAAGTGATGGAATGTTAATAAAAAGACCTTTAATTGTAAGTGATGATAAAATATTAATAGGTTTTAAAGAACAAGAATGGAAAGAATATTTTAATAAGTAATATAAAAATATTGGAATGTAAAATCGATTACGTAATCTCCATATTTATTATATCAACCAAAATAAGATTAATAATTAATATAAGTATAGTAGAATATAAAAAAGCCCGCCGAAGCGGGAAGCCACTCTACTATATTTAAATTCCATTATATTAAAATTATTTTTCTTAATAAATTTTTTTATTTTCCTTCTTGTACTTTTCAAAAACTTCTATACATGTATCTCTATCAATTTGATGCAAAACTATAGCATCTTTATTTTTTCCTTCTAAATATTCATAAATAAAATCATCTCTAAATCCAATATCTGCAGCATCTTCACGAGTACATGCAAAATAAACATCTTTAATATTTGCCCATATAGCAGCAGATAAGCACATTGGACAAGGCTCACAAGATGTATACAAAATATAATCAGATAAATCATAAGTATTAAGTTTTTCACAAGCCTTACGTATAGCCATAACTTCTGCATGAGCAGTAGGATCGTTATTTTTTAATACTTGATTATTTCCTACAGAGATTACATTTCCATCCTTGTCTGTTATAACAGCACCAAAAGGACCGCCTTCGTTTAAGTTCATTCCATTTTCAGCTGCATTCTTAGCCATTTTCATAAATTCATTCATAATCATCTCTCCTTACAAAACAATTATACCATAATAGTATAGGAAAAAATAGTATATATTAACTGATTTTGCTATAAAAGACACGTATTTGAGAAGTTATCCAAATGAGAAAATTACTATACGATTGAAAAATTTCAATAAATTAAGTTAATATTAAAGAAAGTAAATAGAATATAAATTAATGACTATAAATTAACTCATTGATTTTAGACAAAAATTGTAATATAATCTAAATAGAATTAAAAAGGAGAGTTTTTATGTATTGTAACAAATGTGGGAAAAAGTTAGATTTAGATGCAAAATTCTGCACTTATTGTGGAATGCCAATTAATAAAGGCAATTCTCAAAATATAAATTATGTGCAAAAAACAAAAATAAATAAAAAAGCGCACAAACAATGGTGGTTATGGACATTAATTATAATTATTGTATTGATAATCTTTTGGGGAATACTGGTGCCTAATATTGACATAAGTACAGAGTCTAATCTTAATAATGAATATTATAATAATAACGAAAAAGAGGAAGTAAGAAAGGAACAAGAGGAAAAGAAAAAAAAGGAGCAAGAGGAAAAAGAGAGAAAGGAACAAGAGGAAAAGAAAAAAAAGGAGCAAGAGGAAAAAGAGAGAAAGGAACAAGAGAAAAAGGAAAGGCAAGAGCAGGAGGAAAAGGAAAGAAAGGAACAAGAGGAGAAAGAAAAACAAGAGCAAGAAGAATATAAAAATGAATGTAAACAATATGAATATAAAGATATAGCAAGAAACCCAAAGAATTATGAAGGAGAACATATAACTTTTACTGGCAAAGTTATACAAGTAGTGGAAGGATACTTTAACACTGTAAGACTTATAGTAAGTGTAAATAAAGATGAATACGGCATTTGGAGCGATAACATATATTGTTCTTATACATATTCAGAAAATGAAGGTAAAATATTAGAAGAAGACATAATAAAATTTTATGGTGAGTGTAAAGGTACTACAACATATACTAGTATATTTGGACAAAGAATCACTGTTCCAGAAGTAGAAATTAAATATTTAGAATTAGTAGAAGAATAGCATTAGCACTGAAAACATTTACTATCTATAATAAATGAATATATAACCCCGCTCTAGCGGGATTTTTAATGAAATAAATTCACCTTAATGAAGCACTTTTAGAACTACTATTTCCGCTATAGCGGAAATAAAAAGAAAAAAATTAAAAACAATTTATGCATGCCATATTAAGATAGTAAGAAAATTGTAGATAATTAAATATATTCCACCAAAAATAATTGAAAAAATGACATATCTAAGATAGAATATATAAAAAACGAGGAAAGGAGAGTATGGTAAAACATCATACGAATTTGTGCATGAGAATTGGAATTGATTTAGATGGAGTAATATTTGACTCAGAAAAACTTTATAGAATCTACTCAGAGCTATATGATATTCAGGATTTAAAGAAAAACAGCATAAGAAATAACAGAGAAATAAAATTTCAAGATAGATATTCATGGAGTGAAGAAGAAACAGATGGCTTTGTAAAAAAATATCATAGAAAAATTACGGAAGTATCTAATTTTATGCCAGGAGCAAAGGATATTATACCTTTGCTAAAAGAAGAAGGGCATACTCTAATAGTTATAACTGCAAGAGGAAAGCTAAATAAGGATTTGATACCTATAACAATCCAAAGACTTAAAGATAACGACCTTGATATATTCGAAAAATATTATTGGGGAACTGAAAATAAAGAAGAAATTTGTAAACAAGAGAAGATAGACTTAATGATAGATGACTCAAATAAAAATTGTAAAAAATTAGCTAGGGACCACATACATACAATATATTTAAAAGATGCACCATCTTTCGACTTGGAAGAAAATGAATATTTAAAAGTATTATATAACTGGGGCGAAATTTATAGATATATAAAGCAATTAGAAGAAAATTAGTTAGAATAAAAAAACATACTAATTTTATATATTAAACTAGTAAAAATCAATTAAAAGTAATATTAATTATTTGCATATTACTTTAAAACAAAAAACAAGAAATTAACGAAGCAATAGGAAGATGAACATGGAAAAAGACCTAATAAAATTATACGATGAATGTGTAAACGAATTAAAAACAATCGGTTTAGACATAGAAAATAAAGAAATAGTAGGAAGCATTGACATAAAACTATCATCCAGAGCAAGTAAAAGATATGGGTGTTGTAAACAAGGAGAACCAGATAAATCCTCAAAAGTAATAGAAAAACGTGGATATAGGCGTATTATAAAGTATGAAAAATTTAATAAACATCATATCGAAGTAAGCAAATGGGTTATGAACTTAAATGAAGACATTATAAAAAACACAATAATGCACGAAATTATACATTGTTTCCCATATTGCAATAATCATGGACAGGAATTCAAAAAATATGCAAACTACATAAACAAAAAATTAGGCTATAATGTAACACGTACTGGAAATGTAAAAGAAGATTACGAAAAAAGCAATATTCCATATAAAGAAAAAGAATATAAATATAAAATAATTTGTGAAAAATGCGGACAAGAAATATACAGAAATAGACTTAATCGTAACTTATTCAAAAAATATAGATGTGGGAAATGTGGCGGAAAATTAAAACTTTCAAACTAAAGGAGTAACAATGGATATAAAAAAGAAAAATCAAATAAATTTAGCTATATTTATCCTCATAGTGTTAGTATTATGTGGATTAATGGTATTCTACATGAGTAAAAAAGAGGGCTTCCACGAAGATGAAATGTTTACATATGGATCTTCAAATTGTACATATGATAATTTATTTCAACCTCATGGAAGAGAAGATACATTTAATAAAATTGCAAGAAATTATATAATTGTTGATGGTAATATAAGTAAAACCGTAGAGAATGCGTGGTATTATTTTACACACCAAGACGAATGGAACAAGTTGTTTTCTGAAATTTCTTCTAAAGAACATCCCGTATGGAAGACTAGAGAAGAAGCGAAAGATTACTTAACTGTAGCACTAAATGAAAGATTTAATTATGTTAGTGTTTATTATAATCAAGCTAGAGATGTACACCCACCACTATATTGCATATTAAATCATACGGTATGCTCGTTTTTCCCAGATACATTTTCAAAATACTTTTTCTTTAGTATATCATTAGCATTTTTTGTGGGAACATGTTTTGTTATAAGAAGCATACTAAAGCTTTTAGATAAAGAAAAGTTAGTTATACCAACAGTACTTTTATATGGACTTAGTATGGGTGCAATTTCAACAGTAATTTATGCTAGAATGTACATGATGCTTGCATTCTTTACACTTGCATATTTTTACATAACGCTGAAAATATATAAGTTTGATTTTAAAATGACAAGGCGAACTAAAATATTATTAGGAGCAACAACAGTTTTAGGATTTTTGTCACAATATTATTTCTGCATATTTGCCTTAGGATGCTTTGTAGTTATGATTGCCTTAATGATAAAAGAAAAAAAGTGGCATGAGCTAAAATCATATATTTTAACACATGTTATAAGTGCTCTAATTGGGGTACTAATATATCCAATTTGCATATACCAAATATTCTTTTCGTATAGAGGAGTAGGAGCAGCAGGTGCAAATGGAGCATATTTTGAAGGTTTAGTAAAGTTTATAGAATTATTATTTAAAGCATATAGCTTACCTATAATTTTAGGATTTATTGTTCTTGCTTTATTTACAGCATGGTACATTTATAAATTTGTAAAAAGCAAAGAAAAAGGATATTTACTTTTATTAATTATACCAACATTATTATCAATACTGGTAATTGCTAAAATTTCACCATACAAGGAACTAAGATATCTATATGGATTACTTCCTGTTTTAAGTATATTAATTACATTAGGGATTTATAGTATCATAAATACGGCAGTAAAAAATAGAAAAGTAGGTATGACGATATTAGCAGTAATTATTGCAATGGTTTCAATTTATGGATTGGTTACAAAAGAGCCAGAACATTTATACAAAGGTTATAGCAATTACATAAAAATTGCAGAAGAAAATAGTGAAGATCCATTTGTATACATAGGTACAGGAGTGTTTAACCATATACAAAGTATGCCAGAGTTTATGATTTATAAAGAGTCGCTTATTTTACAAGATACACAGCTTGAATACTTAAAAGACAACGAAGAACTAACAAAAAGTAATGAATTTATTTTAAGTATTAAAAAGTATATAGGAAATAGAGATGGAATTTTGCAGCAAGTTTTAGACTATACGGGATATAAAGAATATAATGTACTATATGATGACCAAGGTGAAACTAATTGTATAATTTATAAGTTTAGCAAATAATAGCCTTAGATGAAGTAAAAATAAAACTAATATAAATTAAAAAGAGATAACTAAAATTAAAGTACACCCAAAATGTTATACAAAAATGTGATATGAACTCAAAATTTTAGACAAAACATGGAGAGTTTTATCAAAGAATGTTTAACATTTGAAGGTGTATTTTTTATAATCTAAAATGTTTAAAACATGTCAACTATTGTAGAAATGTGTCGTACGAAAATTGTTGAAATAGCTAATAATATATGATAAATTATAAATACATTATTTCAAAATAAGTTAATAAATAAGTAAATAAATAATTAATTAAAAATCACTAAAACAAATTAGTTCTAATTTTCAAAACAATCAAATAGATTATGTCTAAATTCTGCAGATACTGAAAAAAATTATTTCTTAAAACATTTCCCCAAAATCATAATTTTATATTTAAAAGAAGGTGATATTATTCAAGAAATTACAAAAGAAAGCAAATATTATCCTAAAAGGTTACTAGAAATTAAGCAAGCACCTAAAAAATTATATATAGAAGGTAATATAAGTTTGCTTAATAAAAATAGCATTGCTATAGTAGGCGCAAGAAAATGTACTAAATATGGTGCAAAATATGCGGCAAAGTTTGCTAAAGAACTAGCAAGAGCAGACATTTGCATAATAAGTGGTTTAGCAAACGGAATAGATGCAATAGCACATACATATTCAAAAAGTGAAATTGGAAAGACAATAGCAGTGCTTGGTTCGGGTTTTAACTATATTTATCCAAAAGAAAATCTAATATTATATAACGAAATATTAGAAGAAGGAGGATGTGTAATTAGTGAATATGAACCTGACCAGAAATCGGATTTATCTAAATTTCCAATGAGAAACAGGATTATAAGTGGGCTTTCATTAGGAGTGCTTTTAATAGAAGCAAGATATAGAAGCGGAAGTAACATAACTGCAAGATATGCCTTTGAGCAGAGAAAAAGCGTATTTTGCATTCCTCATAACATAGAAAGCAAAACTGGATATGGTCCAAACGAACATATAAAAAATGGAGCAAAATTAGTAACAAATTATATGGATATTTTGGAAGAATATAATTTGTTCAATAAAGAAGAAAAAACAAAAATAGACGAAAAATACATAGGAATATATAAATGCATTAATGAAATACCACGTTCTATAAATGAAATTTCTAGACTAAGCAATAAAACTATATCTGAAGTTAATGAGGCACTATTTATGCTTGAAATGGAAGGATTAATAAAAAGCTTACCAGGAAATGAATATATTGTAAATCTAGATTAGAATTAAATAAAATAAGTAATAAAAAATTAAAAGCAACAAAGTTATAATGCAACAAACCAATAAAACTATAAAAAAGAAGGTAAATAATGCTATCAATTATTAAAACAATATCCTTACATGGGTTAGAAGGATATATTATTGACGTGCAAGTAGATATAACAGGTGGAATGCCAAATTGGGAAATTATACGGACTTCCAGATACAAGTATAAAAGAAGCAAAAGAGAGAGTAAGAACAGCAATAAAAAATTCGGGATATGAATTAAAGAGTAGAAAAGTATTAATTAATTTAGCACCAGCAAATATTAGAAAAGAAGGTGCATTCTTTGATTTGCCAATAGCAATAGGAGTGTTATGTAGTATAGGCGTTATAGAAAATATACCCAAAAATGACGTAGCATTTATAGGAGAATTATCATTAGATGGAAAGATAAATACTGTAAATGGAATTCTTCCAATGTGTATAGAAGGTAAAAACTTAGGAATAAAAAAAGTAATAGTTCCAAAAGCAAATGCATTAGAAGCAAGCATTGTAAAAGACATTGAAGTAATAGGTGTAAACTCATTAAGAGAAGTAGTAAGCTACCTAAATAAAAATAATATTATGCCATTAAAATCTAATTGGGATGAACTTACAAACAAAATTCAAAATTACAACATAGACTTTTCAGAAGTAAAAGGACAAG
>ERZ1643251.339-NODE-339-length-73564-cov-31.163980_pt1 | contig 73564 bp, 76 predicted proteins | sample MGYA00579261_ERZ1643251 | MGnify/ENA primary metagenome ERZ1643251 (study PRJEB29033, sample SAMEA4952267) | chicken gut metagenome | biome: Broiler Chicken; feature: Gastrointestinal Tract; material: Caecum | place: Ireland | collected 2018 | study: Broiler...
AAAGCACGATCCCTGTCGCCGAGAGCACGGTGGGAGGTATTCATGTAATATATGGTAACTACGACTTTTCCGGCACGGAACTCCGCCTTCCCGGTGGGTTGATGCTGGGATGGTCTACCAGAGAAGATGTGTTAGAGTTATATGGACAGCCAAGCGATAGCTTTGAGGCATATGTTCTTACTTACGAAACGAATGACTCTTTTGACCTGGCTTCTTGGAGGCTTGGCTTTGATGATTCGGGAATTCTAGACGATGTTATGGTACACCATCAGTCTTATTTCCGTTCTGACTAGCGTCATGGAATATGTATATTTTGTCTGTCCATCATTCAAGACAAAGAAAACCGCCTGTCCCAATGGACCGTTTATTCCGGCCATAAGGACAGGCGGTTTGGATTTTCTGATCGCTTATGCGATGCTGATTTTGCGTCATGCGTTTAGAGATAATTGTTATTTAACTTTAGAGGCACGGTGAAAATCATCGGCTTACAGACTCGAAAAAGAAATATGTATAATTTCAGGGTAATCCCCCCTTGACAAATCAGTTTCCAGAAGAAATATTTGGAGGACTTTGCCAGAAAGAGCGGCTTTGTCAACCTCAAGCACTACACCGACGACGGCTACACAGGGCGGAACTTTGCTGGGGTTAGATAGCGATACTTTTTACATCTACCATGTTGCGGCGATCATGGTTGACAACTTGCGTCGGCTCCTGCTCGGTATCAACCTGTCCGACAAAGCTATAATGGATTTCGATTTTCCGGGTGTTGGTTTCCCGGTCTAATTCATGTATCAAAATACGGTCGATAAACTCATGGACGTTTTCATAGGTCAATTCCTGTATGTCGCTGTATTTCCCGACAATCTGAATAAACCTTGATATATCCCTTTTTCGCTCGGTAACGGTTGCGATCTGCTGTTGTAACTCGTCTATCCTTGCGGCAAGGGATTTCTTTTCGTCCTCATAGCCGGAAGTTAGAAACACAAACCGTTCATCTGTCAGTCTGCCTAATGCGTTGTCCTCATACAGCTTGCGGAAAAGCGTGTCAAGTTCGGTCATACGCGCCTGTGCTTTGAAAAGTTCCTTTTGCTGCTGCGCTAATGCCTTTCTCGCTTCCATGTCGCCGTACTCGGTAGCTTTACAGATAAAGTCCTGTTCGTGTTCCTTAACATACCGCAAAACCCGCCGCATATCTTCCAGCACTAAATCAAGAAGTACGTTTTTGCGGATATAATGAGAGGTACACTCGCTGCCTGTCCTTGCCCTGTTGCGCCATGCGCCGCAAGAATAGGAAAACTTGCGCGGCTCAATGCTTACGCCCTGTTGGAAATACATCTTATGGATACCAGTGCATGAAGCGCACTCACGGGCCGGCAAAAAGCTATCTGAAGAAGCATGAAATCCAGGGACAAGAAATCTGTGAAGCCATTTCCGTCTGCCAGTGGAAGCTGGAGCTGATGGCAAAACGGATTTTTGACCAGATTTGGGGAGACCAGGGTAAAGCGGTCGTCAAAGCCTGTCAAATGCTAGAGTCCTGCATGTATGCTGCGGGAATGCCCTTTGGGTCTACCAGAGAAGGATTACAGCGCCAAATGGATAAATTGGAGAAGCGCATGTTAAGTTTGGGGCAAATGAGGGCGGATGGGGAACTGACCCGAGAGCAGTATCAAAACCTATACGCTCAAGCTGCCGCAGAGCGGGAGAAGATTCAGGGGCAGCTGGAACATGCGTCGGTTGAAGGTGGGGGAGCACCTAAGTTAGATCTGACTCAGATCAAAAAGAAGCTCGCTCAAGTGGTGGATGTATCAACGCCAAAGATTTCCGACGAGCTGGTGGAAGAGTTTGTAGAGGTGGTGACACCGGTGGAGGACTACCACTATCGCTGGAAGCTGAATTTTGGAGAAATCCAGGAGCGAGGACGTTATGACCTTCTCCATCCAGAATCTCCTCCGGTGCTGTCTTTTACCATCGATTTTGAGATGGCTCGGCAGTATCGCAAGGAAAATGAGCTTCCACCCCAGTTCCGCAGAAGTAGTTGGAACGATTTGTTTGTTGAAGTGTACCTATGATTGAGAAAAAGGCAAAAGAACAGACGCACTGCCATAGGGCAATGCGCCTGTTCGCGCGGATATGATAAAGAGTAGTGTTATATGCTTACTTGTCCATTGCACGGGGTTGTCTAATAGCCGCCTGCGCCGCGGCCAGCCGGGCAATGGGCACCCGGAAGGGGGAGCAGGAGACGTAATCCAGGCCCACGTTGTGGAAGAACTGCACCGAGGAGGCCTCGCCGCCGTGCTCGCCGCACACGCCCAGCTTCAGACCGGGCTTGGTCTTGCGGCCCAGAGTAGCGGCCATCTCCACCAGACGGCCCACACCAACCTGATCCAGGCGCTGGAAGGGATCGAACTCGTAGATCTTCTTGTCGTAGTAGGACTCCAGGAACTTTCCGGCATCGTCACGGGAGAAGCCGAAGGTCATCTGGGTCAGGTCGTTGGTACCGAAGGAGAAGAAGTCGGCCTCCTTGGCGATCTCGTCGGCGGTGAGGGCGGCTCTGGGAATCTCAATCATGGTGCCCACCTTGTACTCCATGTTGGTGCCGGACTCGCGGATGAGCTGGTCGGCGGTCTCAACCACCACGCCCTTGACATAAGCCAGCTCCTTGACCTCGCCCACCAGAGGGATCATGATCTCGGGCACGATGGTCCACTCAGGGTGCTTGGCCTGGACGTTCAGAGCGGCCTTGATGACGGCGCGGGTTTGCATCCGGGCGATCTCAGGATAGGTGACAGCCAGACGGCAGCCACGGTGACCCATCATGGGGTTGAACTCGTGGAGGCTGGCGATGATGGCCTTGACGTCGGCCACACTCATGAACATGGCGTTGGCCAGCTGCTGGATGTCCGGCTCGTCGGTGGGGACGAACTCGTGGAGGGGGGGATCCAGGAAGCGGATGGTGATGGGGTTGCCCTCCATGGCCTCGTACATGGCCTCAAAGTCGCCCTGCTGCATGGGCTCCAGCTTGGCCAGAGCCTTTTCCCGCTGCTCGGTGGTGTCCGAGCAGATCATTTCCCGGATGGCCAAGATGCGCTCACCCTCAAAGAACATGTGCTCGGTGCGGCACAGGCCGATGCCCTGGGCGCCAAACTTCATGGCCTGACGGGCGTCTCTGGGGTTGTCGGCGTTGGTGCGCACCTGGAGGCTGCGATACTTGTCGGCCCAGGCCATAATGCGTCCAAACTCGCCGCCGATGGAGGCGTCCACGGTGGGCAGAGGCTGGCCGTAGATGTTGCCGGTGGAGCCGTCCAGGCTCAGCCAGTCGCCTTCCTTGTATACACGGCCAGCCAGTTCAAACTGACGATTGGCCTCGTCCATCTTAATGGCGCCACAGCCGGAGACGCAGCAGGTGCCCATGCCACGGGCCACCACGGCGGCGTGGGAGGTCATGCCGCCACGGACGGTGAGAATGCCCTGGGAGGCGGCCATGCCTTCGATGTCCTCGGGGCTGGTCTCCAGACGGACCAAAACCACGGGCTCGCCGCGGTTGGCCCACTCCTTGGCGTCCTCGGCGGTAAACACAATACGGCCACAGGCAGCGCCGGGGGAGGCGGGGAGGGCGGTGCCCACGGGGGAGGCGTTTTTCAGAGCTTCGGGGTCAAACTGGGGGTGGAGCAGGGAGTCCAGGTTGCGGGCGTCGATCATCAACACAGCCTGCTGCTCGGTGATCTGGCCTTCGTCCACCAGGTCACATGCGATTTTCAGAGCGGCGGGGGCGGTGCGCTTGCCGTTGCGGGTCTGGAGCATGTACAGCTTACCGTTTTCCACGGTAAACTCCATGTCCTGCATGTCGTGATAGTGGTCCTCCAGGGCCTTGGCAGCGGCCTCAAAGCGAATGTACGCCTCGGGGAACTTCTCGGCCATCTGGCTGATGGGCATGGGGGTGCGCACGCCGGCCACCACGTCCTCGCCCTGGGCGTTGACCAGGAACTCGCCCATGATCTTCTTCTCGCCGGTGGCGGGGTTGCGGGAGAAGGCCACACCAGTGCCGCAGTTGTCGCCCATGTTGCCGAACACCATGGCCTGCACGTTGACGGCAGTGCCCCAGGAGCTGGGGATGTCGTTCATACGGCGGTAGACAATGGCACGGGGGTTGTTCCAGGAGCGGAACACGGCGTTGACAGCGCCCATCAGCTGCTCCTTGGGGTCGGTGGGGAAGTCGGCGCCGACTTTTTCCTTGTACTCGGCCTTGAACTGCTCGGCCAACTCTTTCAGGTCGTCGGCGGTGAGCTCCACGTCCTGGGTGACACCCCGGGCGTGCTTCATCTCGTCGATGAGCTCCTCGAAATACTTCTTGCCCACTTCCATGACCACGTCGGAGTACATCTGGATGAAGCGGCGATAGCAGTCATAGGCCCAGCGGGGATTGCTGGACTTCTCGGCCATGACCTGAACCACCTCTTCGTTGAGGCCCAGGTTCAGAATGGTGTCCATCATGCCGGGCATAGAGGCCCGAGCGCCGGAGCGGACGGAGACCAGCAGGGGATTCTCGTGATCACCGAACTTCTTGCCGGTGATCTCTTCCATCTTGACGATATATTCCAGAATCTGCTCTTGGATTTCCGGAGCAATGGCCTGGCCGTCCTCGTAGTAACGGGTGCAGGCCTCAGTGGTAATGGTAAATCCCTGGGGAACGGGCATGCCCAAGTTGGTCATCTCGGCCAGGTTGGCGCCCTTGCCGCCCAACAATTCTCTCATGTTGCCGTTTCCTTCGGAAAACAAATAGACATACTTGTGAGACATATACATTCCTCCGTTTTCGTGTGCTGCCCTTTACCAGGGAAAAGCTTATGATGACATTCTAGATAGATATGACCAAAAAGTCAAGAAGAATTTCGTGCGGTTTGTGCAAAGTGGCGATGTCAATTGGGTAAAAATGTGAGAAAAAGGCTTCTGTGCAAAAACGCGAAAATGGCGCTTCTCAAGGTTGTGAACTTGATTTTTGCAATAAAAATTTGCATCGGTGCAAAAATTCGTTGACAAAATAGCGGTTCATGCTATACTGAACACAGAATTACTTCGATAGATAGTTTTAGGAAAAAAGGCAGAGAAGGACAACCTTTTTTCTCCACTGGGCCGGGGTGGTTTCAGCCGGACGAATCGAAAGAAAAGGGGAATGAACAATGGGTTACACCAAGGAAGACATCATTCGCATTGTCAAGGAAGAGGATATTAACTTCATTCGCATGCAGTTTACCGACATTTTCGGTCAGCTGAAGAATGTGGCCATCACCGCTTCCCAGATTGAGAAGGCTCTGAACAACCAGATCACTCTGGACGGCTCCTCCATCGAGGGTTTTGTGCGTATCAACGAGTCTGACCAGTATCTGTACCCCGATCTGGACAGCTTTGCCATCTTCCCCTGGCGTCCCCAGCACGGCCGTGTGGCCCGGCTGATCTGCGACGTGTACAACCCCGACGGCACTCCCTTTGTGGGCGATCCCCGTGGTGTTCTCAAGCGCGTGCTGAAGAAGGCCCACGACATGGGCTATGATGCCTTCAACGTAGGTCCCGAGCCCGAGTTCTTCCTCTTCAAGACCGACGAGGAGGGCCGTCCCACCACCAAGACCAACGACGAGGCCGGTTACTTTGACCTGGGCCCCCTGGACCACGGCGAGTCCACCCGTCGGGAGATCTGCCTGGCCCTGGAGAAGATGGGCTATGAGATTGAGGCCTCTCACCACGAGGTGGCCCCCGGTCAGCACGAGATCGACTTCAAGTACTCCGACGCCGTGCAGTGCGCCGATAAAATCATGACCTTCAAGCTGGCGGTGAAGACCATCGCCCAGAAGAACGGCCTCCACGCCACCTTTATGCCCAAGCCCATTTTCGGCATTGCCGGTTCCGGTATGCACGTGAACATGTCTCTGTTCCGCAACGGCAAGAACGTGTTCTTTGACGAGAACGGCGACAAGAAGCTCTCCCACGAGGCCTACGCCTTCATGGCTGGTATTCTCCACCACATGAAGGGCATCACTGCCATTGCCAACCCCTTGGTCAACTCCTACAAGCGTCTGGTGCCCGGCTATGAGGCCCCCTGCTACATGGCTTGGTCTGCCTCCAACCGTTCCGCCCTCATCCGTATCCCCGCCGCCCGTGGCCAGTCCACCCGCGTGGAGCTGCGCAGCCCCGATCCCGCCTGCAACCCCTATCTGACCCTGGCTGTGTGCCTGGCTGCCGGTCTGGATGGCATTGAGCGGAATCTGACCCTCCCCGCCGAGATCACCGAGAACATCTTCGACATGACCCCCGCCACCCGCAAGCGCCGGGGCATCGAGGCCCTGCCCGGCTCTCTGGACGAGGCTCTGGTGCTGATGAAGAAGGACAAGCTCATCATGTCCACCCTGGGTGAGCACGTGGCCTGCCAGTTCATCGCCGGCAAGGAGAGAGAATGGGAGGAGTATCGCACTCGTGTGTCCAGCTGGGAGCTGGACAAGTACATGATCAACTATTGATCGCTCCCGCTGCCCTTGGGCAACAGGTGATGGGAGGAGTGTGAGATCTTGTGCAAAAAGTAATCGTAGCCTTTGAAAACCGCAAGACAGCGGCCAGCATTTCCGAGGTGCTGGAGAGCGGCGGCGTGGCAGAGTGTGTGGTGTGCCACAGCGCCTCCGAGGTGCGCCGCCTGGTGAACAAGCAGGGGCTGGGCGTGGTGGTGTGCGGGTTCAAGTTCCCCGACGGAGCGGGGGAGGACCTGTACTACGACCTGCCGCAACAGTGCGTGATGCTGATGGTGGCCCCCCAGAATCGGCTGGAGCTGTGCGAAACCGAGGAGATCTTCCAGCTGCCTGCCCCGGTGAGCCGGGGAGACCTGCTGGCATCGGTGCGGATGCTGCTGCAATTTGCCCGCCGTCGGGTCTCCAAGTACCCGGTGCACATCCACCGCAGTGAGGAGGAGAACCAGCTGGTGGCTCAGGCCAAGGCACTGCTCATGGACCGACACGGCATGACAGAGGCACAGGCCCACCGCTTTCTGCAAAAGGAGAGCATGGACCACGGCTCCAAGCTGGCGGAGACCGCCCGCATTGTGCTGGGAAATTCCATATAATTGATAGGCGAGGAGCAGCTACCAAGCTGTTCCTCGCTTTTTTCGGGTATCTCTCCTTCCTTCCCTTCATATAACACCAGGGAAGGGAGTGGTGGTATGAACTTCACCAAAATGCACGGGCTGGGCAACGACTATATCTTCCTCTACTGCCCTCAGGGGGAGCCGGAGGGGGCGGAGGAGCTGGCCCGGCAGCTGTCCCACCGCCATACCGGAGTGGGGGGAGACGGGCTGATCTGCATTTGCCCATCGGAGAACGCAGACTTCCGCATGACCATGTTCAATGCGGATGGCTCCCGAGGGACCATGTGCGGCAATGGCATCCGCTGCCTGGGCAAGTACGTATACGACCGGAAGCTGACCACGAAAACCCGCCTCACCGTGGAGACCGGGGGCGGTGTCCGAACCGTGGACCTTCAAGTGGAGGGAGGAAAGGTGGCGGAGGTTACCGTGGATATGGGAGTGCCCCAGGTGGGCAAGCCCATGGCCTTGCAAGTGGAGGACATCCAGGTGGAGGGCACTCCTGTGTGGATGGGGAATCCCCACCTGGTGTGTCTGGTGGAGGAGGTAGCGGCGGTGGACGTGACACGCCTGGGGCCCCAGCTGGAGGTCCATCCTAAGCTGTCCCAGCGGGTGAATGTGGAGTTTGTGGCCCCACGGGACAGGGGCCACATTGCCATGCGGGTGTGGGAGCGGGGCAGTGGGGAGACCATGGCCTGCGGCACCGGAGCCAGCGCTGCCCTGGCCGCTCTGGCCTCCTCTGGCGTGACGGAACGGAGCGCAGTGGTGGCCCTGCCTGGCGGGGAGATGTCCATCTCCTGGGGGGAGGACGGACACGTGCATATGACGGGACCCGCTGTGACGGTGTTCGACGGTAAACTTGCCCATTGACCCCAGGTGGAAGATGTTGTACAATAAGCGGAGAATTTTAATGCTGTAAACAGCTGAATACAGGAGGAACACCCATGGCCACCATCAACGAAAACTATTTGAAATTGCCCGGCAGCTATCTCTTCACAGAAATCGGTCGGAGAGTAGCGGCGTATGCCCAGGCAAACCCGGATAAATCCATCATCAAGCTGGGAATTGGAGACGTGACCCGGCCGCTGGCTCCCGCCGTTACCGAGGCCATGCACAAGGCGGTGGACGAGATGGCCACCGGGGCTGGCTTCCACGGCTACGGCCCCGAGCAGGGCTATGAGTTCCTGCGCTCCGCCATTGCCCAGTACGATTATGCCGCCCGGGGCGTCACCATCGCCCCCGATGAGATTTTCGTCTCTGACGGCGCTAAGAGCGACTGCGGCAACATCGGAGATATCTTTGGTGTGGACAACGTGGTGGCTGTGTGCGACCCCGTGTACCCCGTATACGTGGACACCAACGCCATGGCAGGCCGAGCCGGGGACTATGACGAGGCCAGCCAGCACTGGTCCAAGCTGGTGTATATGCCCTGCACCGCCGAAAATGGCTTCTCTCCCGCCATTCCGGAGGAGAAGGTGGACCTCATCTACCTCTGCTTCCCCAACAACCCCACCGGAGCGGTGGCCAGCCGGGAGCAGCTGGAGGCGTGGGTGGCCTACGCCAACGCCAATGATGCGGTGATTCTCTACGACTCCGCCTATGAGGCCTTCATCACTCAGGAGGATGTCCCTCACACCATCTTTGAAATTGAAGGGGCCAAGACCTGTGCCATTGAGTTCCGCTCCTTCTCCAAGACCGCCGGCTTCACCGGCACCCGCTGTGCCTACACCGTGGTGCCCAAGGAGCTGGTGCGGGGCGGGGCCTCCCTCAATAGCCTGTGGAATCGCCGCCAGTGCACCAAGTTCAACGGAGTGCCCTACGTGGTGCAGCGGGGCGCGGAAGCGGTGTACTCCCCCGAGGGCCAGGCCCAGGTGAAGGAGACCATCGCCTACTACCAGCGCAACGCCCAGGTCATCCGGGAGGGGCTGACGAAAGCGGGCCTCACCGTGTCCGGCGGCGTCAACGCGCCCTATATCTGGGTCAAGACCCCGGAGGGAATGGGCTCCTGGGAGTTCTTCGACCTGCTGCTGGAGCGCGCCAACGTGGTCACCACCCCCGGTGCAGGCTTTGGCCCCAGCGGCGAGGGTTACATCCGAGTCACCGCCTTCGGCGATGCCCAGGCCACTCAGGAGGCCGTGGAGCGTATCGTGTCTGTCTTGGGCTAAATTTCATCAAACGCACTGAGAACTGTCTCGCCATTTGGCGGGACAGTTTTTTTGCCTGTCATACCCCGGGACAGGCCCTCATACAATGGGGTGTACCATACGAAAGGGAGGGAGTTACATGGTGGACAGCCCATTTCAGCAGGTGGTTGCCCTGATGCCTCAACATCTCCGGTGTGCCCTCAAACAGCTGCTCCAGGAGAAGCGGGAACGGGTGGAGGAGATCCGCCTGCGTCAGGGATTTCTGCCCACGGTGTTGGACGGAGACGGAGAACGGGACGTGGGAGAACTGGTGGTGACGGGGGAACTGCTCCGGCAGGTGCTGGAACAGGCCAGCCAGGCCTCTGCCCACACGGTGCTGGATCAGGTGCAGCGGGGGTTTCTCACCCTGCGGGGCGGGCACCGCATCGGCATCTGCGGCGCCGCTGTGGTGCGGGACGGGAAGGTGGCCACCTTGCGGGAGATTTCCTCCCTGTCTGTGCGCATTGCCCGCCCGGTGGTGGGACAGGCTGAGGCCCTGCTTCCCCAGCTGATGGAGGGGGAGCGGCTGCAAAATACCCTGATTTTTGCTCCGCCGGGGGCGGGGAAGACCACCCTGCTCCGGGACTTGGTGCGGGGGCTGTCCGACGGGGTGGCCGCTCCGCCGCTGCGCTTGGCGGTGGCAGACGAGCGGGGAGAGATTGCCGCCATGTGGCAGGGTGCCCCTCAGATGTATGTGGGGCGGCACACCGACATTCTGGACGGGTGCGGCAAGGCCGCTGCGGTGTCCATTCTGCTGCGAGGCATGAATCCACAGGTCATTGCCATGGATGAGATTACCCAGATGGAGGATGTGGAGGCCATGGTCCAGGCGGTGGGGTGCGGGGTATCCCTGCTGGCCACTGCCCACGGGGCATGTATGGAGGATTTTCAGCGGCGTCCGGTGTATCGCCGCCTGTGGCAGTCCGGAGTGTTTCGCCGGGTGGTGCTGCTGGGAGGCAGCGGAACAAACCGCACCGCCCGGGTGGAGGTGGTGGCATGATTCGTCTGATGGGGGCGGCCTGTCTGGCCTGCGGGGCCATGGGGCTGGGGCTGGGGGCCATCGCCCATTTGGATGGGCGGGTGCGAGATTTGCGGGGCCTGTTGGTGGGGCTGGAGTGTGTGCAGCGGGAACTGTCCTGGAAGCTGGCCCCGCTGCCCGATGCGTTGAATCTGGCCGCCCGCCAATGCCAGGGGGGCCCGGGGGAGTTTTTCACCCTGTGCGCCCATGGGGCCCAGAACCTGCGGGGCCGCACCTTTGCCCAGGTGTGGCAGCAGGCGGGGGAGGCCAGCCAGATGCGGCTGGAGCAGCTGGACGTGGAGCTGTTGGATGCCTTGGGGGCCGTGCTGGGCCAGTACGACGGGGAGAGCCAGCGCCAGGCGGTGGAGCACACCCGGGAGCAGCTGGAGGAGCAACTGGCCCAGGCTTCCGAGCAGCGGCGGCGGTTGGGCCGGGTATACGGTGCCCTGGGGGTGACGGCTGGGGCGGTTTTGATGATCTTATTCGTATAAGGAGACACCTAGGGATGAATGTGGACTTAATTTTTAAAATCGCTGCCATTGGCATTTTGGTCTCGGTGCTCAACCAGGTGCTGGCCCGGTCTGGACGGGATGAGATGGCCACCATGACCACTCTGGTGGCCCTGGTGGTGGTGCTGATGATGGTGGTGCAGGAGATCAGCGCCCTCTTTGACCTGGTGAAGACCCTGTTTGACTTATGAGCCAGATGGTCATGGTGTCGGGGGGCGTGCTGGTGGCGGTGGTGTGCGGGGTGGTGGTGCGCAAGCAGGTCCCGGAGATCGCCCTGGTGCTCACCCTGTGTGCTGCCGTGGCCGTGTTGGTGGCGGTGTCTGGAGAGCTGGGGCTGATTGTGGGCTATATCCAACGGCTGGCCGAAGCGGGCGGCATCTCTCAGGAGCTCATCGCTCCGGTGATGAAGACCACAGGCATCGCCATGCTGTGCAAATTCACCGCGGACTTTTGCCGGGACGCCAAGGAAAACGGCCTGGCCAGCGCCGTGGAACTGGCGGGGACGGTGTTGGGCCTGGTGGCGGCCATGCCCCTACTCCAGGGGGTGCTGTCGCTGCTGGAAGAACTGCTGAGTTAGGAGGGGAGAGCATGCGGTGGGTGTGGGCGCTGTGTCTGGCGCTGCTGCTGTGTGTGGTTCCGGCCCGGGCCGTCTCCACAGACCAGGTGTTGGAGGGGCAGGAGGACGCCTTGGGCATTGAGGAGATGGAGCGGGAGGCCGAACAGCAGGGGGGCAGCGCCGTCTATGGGGAGAGCCTGGACGAAGGGCTCCAGGGCCTCGTGGAGACGGGAAAGGGGGAGATGTTCGGCATCGTCCGGGCCGGGGTGCGTTCGGCCACCATCCTCTTTGTCATCCTCCTGCTGTGCGGACTGGCCCAGACGGTGTACGACGCTGGAGGGGGAAATGAGATTCCGGTGGTGTCCCTGGCGGGAGCTCTGGCGGTGACGGTGGCAGCGGTGGCGGACATGTCCTCCCTGTTGGGGTTGGGGTGTACCGCCATGGAGCGCATGACCGCCTTTGCCACGGTGCTGCTGCCGGTGGTGGCGGGGGCCACCGCCGCCACCGGGGCCATTGCCGGGGCGGCGGCCCGTCAGATGGCGGCGGCGGGGTTTTCCAGCCTGTTGATGAACGTCATCCAGCGGGTGCTGCTGCCCATGGTCTACGGGTATGTGGCGGCCAGTGTGGCGTGGGCGGCTCTGGGGAATCCGGGGCTCAAGCAGATGGCCGGGTGGCTGAAATGGGTGGCCACCTCGGTGTTGGTGGTGCTGATGATGGTGTTTGTTGGATATTTATCCATGAGCGGGGTGGTGTCCGGTTCGGTGGATGCCATGTCCATGAAGGTGGCCAAGTTTGCCATCTCCGGGGCCATTCCGGTGGTGGGAGGCATTTTGTCCGATGCCTCGGAGACCATTTTGGCCTCGGCTGGGATATTGCGCAGCTCGGTGGGGGTGTTTGGCATGGTGACGATTTTGGGGATCTGCCTGGTGCCAGTGCTCCAACTGCTGGTGCACTATCTGCTCTATAAGCTGGTGGCGGCCCTGGCGGCCACCATGGGCCAGAGCCGGGTGTGCGGACTGGTGGAGCAGATTGGCGGGGCCTTTGGTCTCATCATGGGGATGACCGGAGCCTGTGCGCTGCTACTGTTGGTGACTCTGGTGTCCTCGGTATCGGCGGTGACCGGATGAGCGGCTGGATGGAGCAGTGGCTGCTGGGTGTAGCCTGTGCGTCCATGGTGATGGTGGTGTCCGGGGCCCTGGTGAAGGGGGGGAGCGGACAGCGGGTGTGCAAGCTGGTGGGCAGCCTGTTGTTGCTGCTGGTGACCCTGGGGCCCATGGTGGGCATGGAAGAAGAGGACTGGCAGGAGATGCTGCAATGGGATACTCAGGCCATGGAGGAGGCAGAGGAGGCGCTCATGGAACAAAATCAATTGCTGTATGAATCCATCATAGAGGAGGAGACCGGCGCATATATTTTGGACAAGGCGGAATCGCTGGGTGTGACGTGTCAGGTGGAGGTGGTGGTTGCATGGGATGACGAGATACCGCAGCCGTGGTCAGCCTGCTTAACAGGGACCTGGACCCAAGCGCAGAGAGATGCCCTGGCGGAGATGATGCAGGCGGACCTGGGGATTCCCTATGAGCGCCAGAGCTTTGAGGTGATATCGGGGTGAAGTGGAATTGGAACATGCCCAATGGGGAGCAGTGGCGCAGCTGGCTGCGGCAATACAAGCTGGTGCTGATTCTGGCCGTGGTGGGGTTGGTGCTGGTGGCCTGGCCCACCCAGCGCACCGCTACCTCGAGCCCGGACACCCAGGGCCAGGAGGAAGAGGAGGAGTCCTTCTCGGTGGAAGAGCTGGAACAGCGGCTGGCTCAGGCCATCTCCCGCATCCAAGGGGCGGGGGACGCCACGGTGCTCCTTTCCCTGGACCAGGGGGTGGAGCGGGTGCTGGCTGAGGACCGGGTGGAAGAGCAGGGAGAGAAGGAGAGCTCCCAGGAGCAGACCACGGTGCTCTGCGACGGGGAGGATGGAGAGGAAGTGGTTCTGCTGACCCAGTATTACCCCAGTTTTCGAGGGGCGCTGGTGGTGTGCCCAGGCGGGGACGACCCCCAGGTGCAGCTGGCCATCACCCAGGCGGTGTCGGCCCTCACCGGGCTGGGCTCGGACCGGATTACCATATGTGCGGGCGACTGAATTCGATGTCATTTAGGAGGTAGAAGGATGAGCGTTTGGAAACGCAATGCAGTGGTGTTGGCCATCGTGCTGTTTGTGGGGGTGGCGGTGTATCTCAACTGGTCCTATAACAACCAACTCACCGGAGAGGGCAGCGGCACCGACGGCAGTGACGGCAAGGTGCTGGGTCAGACCACCCTGGTCAATGGCGTGGATGAGGAGCAGGATGGAGAGACGGCAGAGGGCCAGACGGAGGAGGAGACGGGCAGCGGCTACTTTGCCAGCGCCCGGCTCAACCGTCAGCAGGCCCGGGACAGCGCCCTGGAACTGTTGCAGGAGGCGGCAGCCGATGAGAAGGCGGACCAGAAGGTGGTGGATGAGGCCAACGCCTCCATCCAGACCATGGCCGACGACACCCTCTCGGAGGCCCAGGTGGAGAACCTGGTCACCGCCAAGGGGTACGGTGACTGTGTGTGCTTCATTGGGGAGGACGGAGTCAACCTGGTGGTGTCCTCCACAGACCAGGGCCTGAGCGAGACGGACATTGCGAAAATCGTGGAGATTGTGCGGGAAGAAACGGGACTCAGCGCAGATCAGATCAAGATCATTGAGGCCAAACCTTAGAAAAACAGGATTGTATTTTAGGCCTTGCGGTGGTATAATGTCTCCAGTTATCTGAAACTGGGCGGACGTTTGGCTGCCCTGAGAACGAAGAAGGAGCGTGAGGCAGTATGGCCGAAGGCAAGGAATATATCTCCCGCCAGGAAGAGCTGGGAAGCGTGAACATCTCTGAGGAGGTTCTGGCCGTCATCGCCGGGGCAGCAGCCATGGAAGTGGACGGCGTGAGTGCTCTGGGCACCACCCTGACCAACGACGTGGCGGCTCTGGTGACCCGCAAGAGCGTGGCCAAGGGCGTCCACCTGGAGGTGGAGGGCGAGGCCGTGATGGTGGACGTCACCATCCTGGTCAAGTACGGCTACGTGGTGCCCGAGGTGGCCAAGAACGTGCAGGACGCCATTCAGAACGCGGTGATGAACACCAGCGGCCTGGACGTGGCCGGGGTCAACGTCACGGTGTCCGGTGTGACCTTCCAGAAGTAAACAAAACAAGGCGGAGCCGCTGCGTGGGATGCGCAGCGGCTCTTTTGCGTTTTGCACAGGGAATCTGCGGGGAATGGGGCTGGGTTGCCCATTTGTCCAAATTCGTCGCAGGGGGCGGGAAAGGGGTTTTCTTTTCTACGCATTGCGTGTATAATCAATGTATATACACATTGGGGGAGTATACCCCTTTTAGATTAGGCGGCGGGTGAGCCGCGAAAGGATGAAGGTTCCATGACCAGAAAAACAGCCCGGGAAATTGCGATGCATCTCACCTTTGAGCTGGCGTTTTCCAACCTGAAGGCGGACCAGCTGCTGGAGCGGGAGCTGACGGAAGAGGCCTTTGCAGCCAGAGGCCAGGAGGAAGAGCTGTACGCCCAGTTCCCCGGCGAAGGGCTCAAAGAGTATATTGTCACCCTGGTGCGGGGGGTGGCCGACCACGGCGCCGAGCTGGACGGCTACATTGAGCGCCACGCCAAGGGATGGCGGTTCTCCCGCATCGACCGGGTGGCGGCGGCCATCATGCGCTTGACCATGTACGAGATTTTGTACATGCCCGATGTGCCCAACAAGGTGGCCATCAACGAAGCGGTGGAAATTTCCAAGAAGTACCTGGATGAGGACGTGGTGCGGTTTGTCAACGGTATCTTGGGCGCATTCGTCCGGGAGGAGTTTCCCCAGGAACAGGACTGACGAGAAGACAACGAGGGAGGGGACGAGGATGGCAGGAATGTGTTTGGGATTTGACACCAGCAACTATACCACGTCGGCGGCGGTGTTTGACGGCAGAGTGGGGGTAAACCACGGCCGTCTCCTGACGGTGCAGGAGGGGTCCCTGGGTCTGCGTCAGAGCGAGGCGGTGTTTCAGCACGTCAAGCGTCTGCACCTGATGACCGAGGCGTTGCGGGCCGAAGGGGCCATCGGAGAAATCCGGGCCGTGGGTGCCTCCACCCAGCCCCGGGAAGTGGAGGGGTCTTACATGCCCTGCTTCCTGGTGGGTGAGGGACAGGGGCGGTCTCTGGCCGCCGCTCTGGGCGTGCCCTTCTATCCCTGTTCCCATCAGCAGGGCCACATTGCGGCGGCCGCCTGGTCGGCGGGTCGGGAGGACCTGATGGACCAGCCCCACCTGGCCTGGCACCTGTCCGGCGGCACCACCGAGCTGTTGGTGGTGCACCCCCACGGGCACACCGTCCAAGCCGAGCTCATCGGCGGCACCTCGGACATCTCCGCGGGCCAGCTGGTGGACCGCATCGGCGTCATGCTGGGCCTGGACTTCCCGGCGGGAAAGGCCATGGACGTGCTCAGCCGGGACTCTCAGGAGGAGAAGTACTTTGTGGTGAAGACCAAGGAGGGCTCCTTCTCCCTGTCCGGCATGGAGAATAAGATCAAGGGCATGGCAGAGGCCGGGGTAGCTCCCGCCGACGTGGCCCGATTCACCTTTGAGACCCTGGCCTCGGTGCTGGCCCGCACCACCGCCTGGGCCCAGAAAAAATACGGAAACCTGCCCGTGCTGTGCTCCGGCGGCGTGGCCTCCAACTCTCTGCTGCGCAGTCGTCTGGAGCCTCTGGGGGCCATCTTTGCGCCGCCCCAGTACTCCACGGACAACGCCTTGGGGGTGGCCATCCTGGCCCACCGGGCGGTGGAACGGGGGATTGAGCCGTGAGCGGCGCCCAACTACCCGTCTATTCTGTCTCCCAGGTCAACGGGTATCTCAAGGAGCTGGTGGACGGCGACCCCCTGCTGCGGGGACTGCTGGTGCGGGGCGAGGTGTCCAACTACAAGTGCTACCCCTCCGGGCACCGCTACTTTTCCCTCAAGGACGAGCAGGGGAGTATCCGCTGCGTTATGTTCCGGGGGGATGCGGCCCGGCTGCGCTTTAAGCCCGTCAACGGCCTGTCGGTGATTGCCTACGGCCGGGTGTCCGTCTATCCCCGGGACGGCCAGTATCAGCTGTACTGTACCCAGCTGATGGAGGACGGGCGAGGAGCCCTGGACCGGGCCTTCGAGGAGCTGAAAAAGAAGCTGGAGGCCCAGGGCCTCTTTGACCCGGCCAAGAAGCAGCCGTTGCCCGCCTATCCCAGGCGTATCGCCCTGGTGACCTCCCCGGCGGGGGCTGCGGTGCGGGATATGATTCGCATTCTGCGCCAGCGCTGGCCCCTGACCGAGGTGTTGGTGGTGCCGGTGCGGGTGCAGGGGGAGGGGGCGGCAGAGGAGATCGCCGCCGCCATCCACCAGGTGAACAACCGAGACGACATCGACCTCATCATCACCGGCCGAGGCGGCGGCTCCCGGGAGGACCTGTGGGCCTTCAACGAGGAGCCGGTGGCCTGGGCCATTGCCCTGTCCAACATCCCCGTCATCTCGGCGGTGGGCCATGAGCCGGATGTGACCATCTCCGACTACGTGGCGGATCTGCGGGCCTCCACACCCTCCAACGCCGCCGAACTGGCGGTGCCAGACCAGCAACAGGAGCGGCAGCGGCTGGAGGGGCTCACCCTCCGGCTGAGACAGGCCATGGAGGTCCAGCTGGACCGGGACCGGAAGGAACTTCGGCGTCTGGAGCAGAGCCGGGTGCTGCGCAACCCCGTGGCGGTGGTGGATGACCAGCGTATGCGCTTGGACAGCGCACAGCGCCGACTGGCCATGGCCTTGGAGCGTACCCTGCGCCGGGGCCGAGTGGAGCTGGCGGGGCTGGCGGGCCGGGTGGATGCCATGAGCCCGCTGAAGGTGCTCAGCCGGGGCTATGCCATCGCCAAGGCAGAGGGCCGGGCGGTGACCACGGTGGAGCAGGTACAGCCTGGCCAGGCCATGGACGTGCTGGTGGCAGATGGCGTGTACCACTGCCGGGTGGAAGAAAAGGAGGAACAGCAGTGGCGGTAAAGAAGAAGAGCTTTGAGGAATCCATGAAGCGGCTGGAGGAGATTGTCTCCCAGCTGGAACGAGGTGAGTCCAGCCTGGACCAGTCGCTGAAACTGTTTGAAGAGGGGACCGGTCTGGCCGCCCACTGCACCCAGATGCTGGACCAGGCCGAGCAGAAGGTCCGCCTTCTGCTGGGCGGGGAGGCCCAGGAGGAGGTCCCCTTCCAGGAAGGAGAACAAAACGATGGACTATGAGGCACAATATGAGCAGGCCCGCCAGATGGCGGAGCAGGCCCTGAAAGAGAGCCTTTTGGATATGGGCCCACACCAGGAGTTGGTGCAGGCTATGCGGTACAGCCTGTTGGCCGGGGGCAAGCGGATTCGTCCGGTGCTGGTGCTGAAGTTCTGTGAGGCCCTGTGCGGGTCCATGGAGCCCGCTGTGGACTATGCCGTAGCCGTGGAGATGCTTCACACCTATTCCCTCATCCACGACGATCTGCCCTGTATGGACAACGATGACCTGCGCCGGGGCAAACCCACCTGTCACAAGGTGTACGGAGAGTGCACCGCTGTGCTGGCTGGAGACGCCCTCCAGGCGGAGGCCTTTTCCCGGCTGGCCACCTCCCGGCGCACCCAGCGGGTAGAGTCCAACGGCGAGGCCTGTGCCGTGCTGGCTCAGGCGGCGGGTGCCATCCAGGGCATCTGCGCCGGGCAGTACCTGGACATGAACGGGGACAACCAGACCGAGGAGCGGCTGAACCTGGTGCACAGCTGGAAGACGGCGGCCCTTCTCAAGGCCGCCTGCCTGCTGGGCCTGACGGCATCCCCGGTGGCCCCCACCATGGCACAGTGGAAGGCGGCCAAGGAGTACGCCCAGGGCCTGGGCATGGCGTTCCAGATTCGGGACGACATGCTGGACGAGGAGTCCACCACCCAGCAGCTGGGCAAGCCGGTGGGGTCCGACCGGGAGAACGGCAAGGTGACCTATGTGACCCTGTACGGTCTGGACTCCTGCCAGGAGCTGGTGCAGCGGTATACCCACCGGGCCAAGCTGGCGGTGCAGGAGGCGTTCCCGGACACAGGTGAGTTCCTCTGTGCTCTGGCGGATGCCCTGGCCAAGCGGGACCACTAAAGAGGGAGGTATACGCCATGATCTCACCCATCTTATTTCTGGCTGTGGCCGCCTGGGCCATTGCCCAGGCGTTGAAGATGCTCATCTCCGTGGTGGTCTACCGCAAGGTGGACTGGAGCTACCTGTTTACTGGGGGCGGAATGCCCAGCTCCCACTCGGCCCTGGTGTGCGCCTGTGCCTCCGGCATTGGCATGACCGCCGGGTTTGACCAGCCGGTGTTTGCCCTGGCGGTGGTGGTGGCCTTTGTGGTGATGTACGACGCCGCCAACGTCCGCAAGGAGACGGGAGAGCAGGCCAAAATCCTCAACTACATCATGAAAAACTGGGATGAATACAAGCCCGAGCTGTTTGCCGAGGAGCTCAAGGAGCTCATCGGCCACACCCCGCTGCAAGTGGCAGCCGGGGCAGTTCTGGGTGTCGTCGTGGGGACAGCTGGAGCGTATTTTCTGCTGTAACCCCCATACAGGAAGGAGTGGAGCCGCGTGTTGCCTCAGCAATACAGCGAGATGACAGACCAACAGGCCAGACAGCTGTGCCAGCAGCTGCGGGTACAGATGGTCCAGACGGTCTCCAAGACCGGGGGACACCTGGCCTCCAGTCTGGGCGTGGTGGAGATCTTGGTGGCGGTGCACCGGGTCTTTGACCTGGATGTGGACCGTCTGGTCTTTGACGTGGGCCACCAGTGCTACGCCCACAAGCTCCTCACCGGGCGGGGCTCGGCTATGAACACCCTGCGGAAGTTCGGTGGCCTGTCCGGCTTCCCCAAGCCCCACGAGAGCCGGGCGGACGCCTTCATCGCCGGCCACGCCTCCAACTCGGTGTCCGTGGCCCTGGGCATGGCCCGGGCCCGCACCGTCAACAAGGAAGACTACAGCGTGCTGGCCCTCATCGGGGACGGCGCGCTCACCGGCGGCCTGGCCTTTGAGGGCCTGGCCGATGCGGGCAGCAGCGGCGAGCCCCTCATTGTCATTCTCAATGACAACGGCATGTCCATCACCAAGAGCGTGGGCGGCGTGGCCGCCCACCTGTCCCGCCAGCGCCTCAAGCCCCAGTACCTGCACCTGAAAAAGCTCTACCGCAGTGTCACCGGGAAAAATGCCGTGGGACAAGCGGTTTACAAAGTCACCCACCGGGCCAAGAAGATGGTGAAGGACGCCATCTTGGGCTACTCCATGTTTGAGGACATGGGCTTTACCTACCTGGGCCCTGTGGACGGCCACGACGTGAGCTACCTCACCCGGATGCTCCGCTACGCCAAGGAGCTCAATTGCCCGGTGTTGCTCCATGTCAAGACTGTAAAGGGGAAAGGCTATACACCGGCGGAACGCCAACCGGACCAGTTCCACGGGGTGGGCCCCTTTGACGTGGAGAAGGGGCTGGCGGTGTCCAAGGCAGGGGGCGCTAACTTCTCCTCGGTGTTTGGGGAGACCATGTGCCAGCTGGCCGAGGAAAAACCGGAGCTGGTGGCCATCACGGCGGCCATGCGGCTGGGCACTGGCCTGGACGAGTTTGCCCGCCGCTATCCCCAGCGATTCTTTGACGTGGGTATCGCCGAGGGCCACGCGGTGGCTATGACCGGAGGTCTGGCCAAGCAGGGAGCCCTGCCGGTGTTCGCGGTGTACTCCACGTTCTTGCAGCGGGGCTATGACATGCTCATCCACGATATGGCCCTGCAAAACCTCCACGGCATCCTGGCCGTGGACCGGGCGGGCCTGGTGGGAGAGGACGGCGAGACCCACCACGGCGTGTTTGACGTGGGCTTTTTGTCCACGGTGCCCGGGATGCAGATTTTGTGCCCTGCCAGCTTTGCCGAGCTGCGGGCCATGCTCCGCCATGCGGTGTGCGAGATGTCCGGCCCGGTGGCCATTCGTTATCCCCGGGGCGGGGAAGGGCAGTGGACCCAGGTGGCCGGGGTGGACGGCACCACGGTGATTCAAGAGGGCACCGATGTGACCTTGGTGGCCTATGGCACCATGGTGAACCAGGTGCTCCAGGCTGCCCAGCTCTTGGAGCAGCGGGGGCACTCCGCAGCGGTGGTGAAGCTCAACAGCATCCGTCCCCTGGATATGGGCCCCATCCGCCGCCTGTGTGAGCAAACCGGGCGGCTCATCGTAGCCGAGGAGTGCAACGACTCCGGCTGCGTGGGACGTACCATCATCTCGGAGCTGGCCTTGGCCGGGGTATCTGTGAAGGCGGCCCTGGTGAATCTGGGAGACCAGTTTGTGCCCCAGGGCTCGGTGGCCCAGCTGCGGGAGATGACCGGCATCGACGGGGCAGGAATTTGTCAAAAAGCAATGGAGGTGATCGCCAATGGCTAAAAAACGCTTGGATGTGCTGATGGTGGAGAAGGGGCTGGTGGAGAGCCGCCAAAAGGCCCAGGCCATCATCATGGCCGGACAGGTGTATTCTGGGGAGAAGCGCCTGGACAAGGCGGGGATGACCCTGGATGAGGATACGGCCCTGGAGGTGCGGGGCCAGACTCTGCGCTATGTCAGCCGGGGCGGGTTGAAGCTGGAGAAGGCGATGAAGCACTTCCCTATTGACCTTAAGGGCAAGACGGCGGCGGATATTGGCGCCTCCACCGGAGGCTTCACCGACTGTATGCTGCAAAACGGAGCGGCCAAGGTGTACGCCGTGGACGTGGGCTATGGCCAGCTGGCCTGGTCTCTGCGCAGCGACGAGCGGGTGGTGGTGCTGGAGCGCACCAATGCCCGGTACCTGTCTCATAACGAGATCCCCGATGTGCTGGACTTTGCCTCCATTGACGTCTCATTTATCTCTTTGAAGTTGATTCTTCCCGCCCTGCGCCAACTCATGAGCGAGGACGGGGAGGTGGTGGCCCTCATCAAGCCCCAGTTCGAGGCCGGACGGGAGAAGGTGGGCAAAAAGGGCGTGGTCCGGGACCCCGCCGTCCACCTGGAGGTGCTGGAGCACTTCACCCAGCACGCCGCCGAGGCGGGCTTTACCGTCAAGGGCATTGACTTCTCTCCCATCCGTGGCCCAGAGGGCAACATCGAGTATCTGGGGTATATGCAGGCCAAGCCGGGAGAGCCGGAGTGGGGCGACCTGGAGGACCTGGTGCGCCGTTCCCACGCCCAGATGGAAGGAGAGAACCCATGAAGGTGCTACTCAGCCCCAACCCCTACCGGGACCGGGGGCTTAAAACAGCCATGACCGCCAAGCGGATTTTGGAGGACAACGGGGCCCAGGTGGTCATCTGCCTGCCCTTTGACCTGGAGGACTCCAGCCGGGTCCACCTGCCTGCCCACCAGCCCTTTGGGCAGATGAGCGCCGAGCTGGAGGACACCGACGTGCTGGTGTGCTTTGGCGGGGACGGCACCATCCTCCACGCCGCCCGGGACGCAAACGCCCACCAGATTCCGGTGCTGGGCATCAATCTGGGCAGCGTGGGCTTTATGGCAGAGCTGGAGCAGCACGAGCTGTCCATGCTCAGCCGCCTGACGGCGGGAAAGTACACCATTGAGAAGCGGATGATGCTGGACATCACTGTGCGCCGGGACGGGCGGCGGGTGTTCTCTGAGACCGCCCTCAACGACGCCGTGGTCACCAAGGGCACCTCGGTGGCCCGGGTGCTGGACCTGCAAGTGACGGGGGACCGGACGGTGATCTCCTCCTTCTCTGGGGACGGAGTGGTCATCGCCACCCCCACCGGGTCCACTGCCTACTCTCTGGCGGCAGGGGGGCCCATTGTGGAGCCCACAGCGGAGAATATGATCATCACTCCCATCTGCGCCCACTCCCTCCACGCCAAGCCTTTTGTGCTGGGCAGTGAGCGGTCGGTGGGGGTGCGGCTGGCCCCGGGCAGCCGGAAAAATGCCAGCCTGTCGGTGGACGGCGGCCGGGCCTTCAAGGTCCAGCCGGGGGACTGGGTGGAGTGCCGCAGGTCCCGCCACGTGACCCGGCTGGTGAAGCTCACCGGACGGACTTTCTACGAGGTTATCAATCAGAAATTGGGAAAGGCGTGAGAGGATGAAGTCAAAGCGACAGTCGGAAATTCTGCGTATCATCGCCGAGCAGGACATTGAGACCCAGGAACAGATGCTGGAGAGCCTGCGGGCGTGTGGGATTTTGGCCACTCAGGCCACCATTTCCCGGGACATAAAAGAGCTGAACCTGGTCAAGCAACCCACCGGGGCCGGGACCTACAAGTACGTGGTGGCGCAAAACAAACAGCCTCACCACAACTTTGCCGGCCGTCTGCGCAACATTTTCAAGGAAGGCGTTACCTCCTTTGACGTGGCCCAGAACATCGTGGTGGTCAAGACCATGCCGGGGCTTGCCTCGGCGGCAGGAGCCGCCCTGGACGGGATGGACATCGACGGATTCGTGGGCTCTCTGGCCGGGGACGACACGGTGATTATCATCATGCGCACCAACCACCTGGCGGAAGAATTTTGTCGAGAAATGGCGGCCATGCTGGACTGAGAGCAGGCGCCAAACGGGGAGATTTGATATGCTTTCCTTGCTTCACATTGAGGATATTGCGGTGATTTCCCAGGCGGAAATCGCCTTTGGAGAGGGATTTAACGTGCTTACCGGCGAGACGGGAGCGGGTAAATCCATTGTGGTGGACGCCATCGGCGCCATCATCGGCGGGCGGACCAGCCGGGACCTCATCCGCACCGGGGCCAAGTGTGCCCGGGTGACGGGGGTGTTTGGCGGACTGCCCGCCTTAAACTGGTTTGAACAGTACGGCATTGCCCCTGATGAAAACGGGGAGCTGTTGGTGGAGCGGGTCATCCATCCGGACGGGAAAAACACCTGTCGGGTCAACGGGCACCCGGTGCTGGTGACCCAGCTGCGGGAGCTGGGCAGCCAGCTTTTGAACATCCACGGCCAGCACGACGGCCAGCAGCTCTTAGACGAGGAGACCCACCTGGAGAGCCTGGACAACTTCGCGCACCTCTCGCCCCAGCGCCAGAATTACACTGCGGCCTATGAGCGTGTGAAGGACCTGCGGGCCCAGCTCAAAGCGGTGCAGATGGACGAGGGGGAGAAGGCCCGGCGCATGGACACCCTCCAGCACCAGATTGGAGAGCTGGAGCGGGCCCAGCTGCGGGTGGGTGAGGAGGCGGAGCTCACCGCCCAGCGGGAGATTCTCCGCAACGCCGAGCGCATCACCGATGCCGTGGACCAGGCGTGGCAGGCCCTCACCGGGGGCGAGATGTCCGACGGGGCGGTGGCCCTGCTGACAAGCGCCGAAAACGCCCTGACCCAGGGGGGGCGGTACAGCGCCGAGCTGTCCGAGCTGGCCCAGAAGGTGTCCCAGTTGCGCTACGCCGCCGACGATGTGGCGGAACTGGTGCGGGACGCCCGCAGCGGACTGGACTTCTATCCCGGCCAGCTGGACGACGTGGAGGAGCGGCTGGACCTGCTCCACCGCCTCAAGCGCAAGTACGGAGCGGACGAGGAGGAGATGCTGGCCTATCTGGACCGGTGCCAGACCGAGTTGGACAACATCCAGTTCTCCGACGAGCGCCGGGAGAAGCTGGAGCGGGAAGTGGCCCAGGCGGTGCAGGCGGCCCAACAGGAGGCTGAACAACTGTCCAAGGCCCGTCAGAAGGCGGCCAAGGAATTGTCCCGGCGCATTCAGCAGGAGCTGTCCGACCTGGACATGCCCCGGGTGCGGTTTGAAGTGGAATTTGGCTCCGTGGAAGGGGAGGACGGCCTCAATGAGTTCGGCATGGACCGGGTCCGGTTCCTCATGTCCGCCAACTTGGGGGAGGATTTGAAGCCCATCAACCGCATCGCCTCTGGCGGCGAGCTCAGCCGCATCATGCTGGCGCTGAAAAACGTGCTGGCCGAGACCGACTGCGTTACTACTATGGTCTTTGACGAGGTGGACACCGGAGTGTCCGGCCGAGCCGCCACCAAAGTGGCCCAGAAGCTCAGCCAGGTGGCCCGGGGCCGCCAGGTGCTGTGCGTCACCCACCTGCCCCAGATCGCCGCCATGGGCGACGTGCACTTCTCGGTGGAGAAGGGGGAGCGGGATGGCCGCACCTACACCCGGGTGGAGCAGCTGGACCGGCCACGCCGCCGGGAAGAGCTGGCCCGCCTCAGCGGCGGCGCTTCCACCGCCATCCTGTTGGAAGGGGCGGAGGAGCTGCTGCAAAAGGCGGAAGCCTGGAAACAGACACAAGCATAACCATACACGGAGGAACTCACCCATGATACGCGCGATCTTTTTTGACATTGACGGCACCATGGTCTCGTATAAAAACAAGATCATGTCCCAGCAGCTCCGAGACGACCTGTTTGCCCTCCAGCGGGCGGGCATTCGTATTTTCGTCTGTTCCGGACGGGCACCCCAGGACCTGGAGAGCACCGGAATGCTGCGGGATGTGGTGTTTGACGGTTACATCACTTTGAATGGTCAGTGCTGCTTCAATGCCCAGGGGGTATATCGGGATAACCCCTTGCCCCTGGAGGACCTGCGGAATGCCAAGGATGTGCTGGAGGCCCATCCGGAACTGGCTGCCCTGGTGGAGGAGAACGGGGTGAGCTATCTCACCTGCCACAATCGACGGGTGGACGAGGTGTTCGAGTTTTTGCACACCAAGCAGTACCCCGTCCTGTCCGCCCAGCGGATGCTGGAAGGAAAAGTGTATCAGTTCATTCCCCTGGTCAACCAGGAGGAGGAGCACCTGTTCGTCTCCGTCATGCCCGGGTGCAGCTACAGCCGCTGGCACCCTCTGGGCATTGACGTGATGTCCAAAGGCGAGGGCAAGGCCGATGGGATTCGGGCCACCATGGCCCACTACGGCCTGAGCCCCGAGGAGACCATGGCCTTCGGCGACGGGGAGAACGACCTGACCATGATGGCTCTGGTGGGAACCAGCGTGGCCATGGGCGGGGCAGACCAGCGGGTGAAGGAATTGGCGGATTACGTCACCGCCACCGTGGAGGAGGAGGGCATTTCCAAGGCCCTGCGTCACTTCGGAATCCTGCCCAAAGAAAGCGTTTGACAACCACAGACAACTGTGCTATCATCAGTGACAATGCAGAGAAGAGGAGAAGTATCTCCCCAGACCGCTGCCCAGAGAGCTTCCGGTGGGTGCAAGGAAGAGAGCGTCGGGGAGGGAATACACCTTGGAGCAGCCTTCTGAAACGGCCCCCTTGGGGCTGCAAGTAGGAACGGACGGGTGCGCCCGATATTGCGCGTTGGAGTTTGAAGAAAAACTTCCTGAGGCCGACTTTCGTGAGGAAGCGGCAAACAGAGGTGGTACCGCGTCTTTTCACGCCCTCTGTCCTACGGGACAGGGGGTGTTTTTTTGTCAAAAGAAAAGGAAGAACGCAGTGGTGTGGTGCTGGTATTTCTGGCGGCCATCCTGTACAGCTTGGGTGGGGTGTGTATCAAGGTGATCCCCTGGAGCGGCATGTCCATCAACAGCGGGCGCAATCTCATCGCCCTGGTGGTCATCGGCCTCTACCTGTGGCGGGTGGGACATCGGCCCCGGTTCAATCCATGGATCGGGCTGGGTGCTGTGGCCATCTGCGGCACCAACACCCTGTTCACCCTGGCCAACAAGATGACCACGGCGGCCAACGCCATTGTGCTGCAATTCACTGCCCCCATCTTCGTGCTGCTGCTCACCGCCCTGGTGTGGCGGAAGATGCCCCGGAAGGGCGAGTTGGTGGCCTGCGGTGTGGTGGTGCTGGGGGTGCTGTGCTTTTTCGTGGACAGCCTCCAGGCAGGGGGCATGGGGGGCAACGTGGTGGCCCTGCTGTCCGGGTTCAGCTATGCGGGCGTGTTCCTCCTCCAGGATATGCCGGACTCCGACCCCATCTCCTCGGTGTTCTGGGGCAATGTGGGCAGCGCCCTCATTGGGTTGCCCTGGCTGATGGGGGAGACAAGGGTTAGCTCGGTGACCCTGTTGAGTCTGGTGGTGCTGGGTGTGTTCCAGGTGGCCTTGGCCTATATCCTGCTCACCCTGGGCCTGGCCCGCACCTCTGCGGTGACGGCCAGCCTGGTGTCGGGCATCGAGCCCATCTTGAACCCCATTTTGGTGGCCCTCATTTACCACGAGACCATCGGTCCTGTGTCCCTGGTGGGTGCGGTGATCGTCATTGGCGGCGTGGTTGGGTATAATGTGTGGAAGACCAAAGCCGATGCGGCTCAGGCCGTGGCGGCAAAATCATAACAAAGGAGTAGACCAAATGAAATTGTACGACGAACTGGTGGCCCGTGGCCTCATCGCCCAGGTCACCAACGAGGAAGAGATCCGAGAGATGATCGACAACGGCAAAGCCACCTTCTACATCGGCTTTGACCCCACCGCCGACTCCCTCCACGTGGGCCACTTCATGGCTCTGTGCCTGATGAAGCGGCTGCAGATGGCGGGTAACCGCCCCATCGCCCTCATCGGCGGCGGCACCGGCATGGTGGGCGACCCCTCCGGCCGCAGCGACATGCGCACCATGATGACCCCCGAGACCATCCAGCACAACTGCGACTGCTTCAAAAAGCAGATGGAGCGGTTTATTGAGTTCGGCGAGGGCAAGGCCATGATGGTCAACAACGCCGACTGGCTGATGGACCTCAACTATGTGGAGCTGCTGCGGGAAGTGGGCGCCTGCTTCTCGGTGAACAACATGCTCCGGGCCGAGTGCTACAAGCAGCGCATGGAGAAGGGCCTGAGCTTCCTGGAGTTCAACTACATGATCATGCAGTCCTACGACTTCTACTACCTGTTCCAGCACTACAACTGCAACATGCAGTTTGGCGGCAACGACCAGTGGTCCAACATGCTGGGCGGCACCGAGCTCATCCGCCGCAAGCTGGGCCAGGACGCCCACGCCATGACCATCACCCTGCTGCTCAACAGCGAGGGCAAGAAGATGGGCAAGACTGCCGCGGGTGCCGTGTGGCTGGACCCCAACAAGACCAGCCCCTACGACTTCTACCAGTACTGGCGCAATGTGGAGGATGCCGACGTGCTCAAGTGCATCCGTATGCTCACCTTCCTGCCTCTGGAGCAGATTGACGAGATGGACCAATGGGAGGGAAGCCAGCTGAACCGTGCCAAGGAGATCCTGGCCTACGAGCTCACCGCCTTGGTCCACGGCAAGGAGGAGGCAGAGAAGGCCCAGGCCGCTGCCAAGGCCCTGTTTGCCGGCGGCGGGGACCGCTCCAGCATGCCCACCACCACCCTGTGCCAGGACGACTTCTGCGAGGGCAAGATCGGCCTTCTGGACCTGCTGGTCAAGTGCGGTCTGTGCCCCTCCAAGGGTGAGGCCCGCCGCCTGGTACAGCAGGGCGGCGTGTCCGTCAACGACGCCAAGGTCACCGACGTCAATGCCCAGTTCTGCTGCCAGGACTGCGGCGCCGACGGTGCCATCATCAAGAAGGGCAAGAAAGTGTTCCACTGCGTGAAGATTGCCGAATAAGAAAAAAATCCTCTTGGACAGCAGCTGCTGTCCAAGAGGATTTTTTTACACCAAGTAGGACATATCGTAGAGGCCCGGGGCCTGTACCCCGGTGAGGAATTTGGCGGCTCGCACCGCACCGCTGGCGAACACCTCGCGGCTGGCGGCATGGTGGCTGAGCTCAATGACCTCGTCCCGTCCGGCAAAGATCACCGTGTGGTCTCCCACAATGGTGCCCCCACGCACGGCGGAGATGCCAATCTCGTGGGGCCCACGGGGCTGGCGCACACTGTGGCGGTCGTACACGTACTCCGGCTCGTAGGGCAGGGCAGAGGCGGCGGCATCGGCGATCATCAGGGCGGTGCCGCTGGGGGCGTCCACCTTCCGGTGGTGGTGCCGCTCCACGATCTCCACGTCGTAGTCCAGCCCCAGCACCGAGGCGGCCTTTTTCACCAGGTCCAGCAGCACATTCACACCCAGAGACATGTTGGCCGAGCGGAATACGGGGATGTGGGTGGCGGCCTCCGAGATGGCCTCCAGCTGTGCCTGGTCATAGCCCGTGGTGGCCAGCACCACCGGGAGATTCCGGGCCTGGCACATCTCCAGCAGAGGGGCCAGGGCGGAGGGATGGGAGAAGTCAATGACGGCGTCCGCCTCTACGTCGCAGGCGGCGGGGGAGGAGAACACGGGGAAGTTGGGGTTGGGCTGGCCCAGAATGTCGATGCCCGCCACCACCTCCACCTGGGGGTCGGTAGCGCAGATGTCAGCGACCACACGGCCCATGTGGCCGTTGCAGCCGGAAATGATGATCTTTTGCATGGGGCAGCCCTCACAGAAGACCCATACGGGCCATGGAACTACGCAGGGTCTCCAGGTTCTTCTCGGACATCTCGCACAGGGGCAGGCGCAGTCCGCCCATCTCCATGCCAACCAGGTTCAAAGCGGCCTTGATGGGGATGGGATTGACCTCCAGGAACAGGGCGTCAATGAGGTCCATGTACTTGATTTGCAGCTTGGAGGCGGCCTCGAAGTCGTTGTCCAAGCACAGCTTGGTCATCTTCACCATCACCTCGGGGATGAGGTTGGAGGCCACCGAGATGACGCCCTTGGCCCCCAGGGCCATCATGGGCACCACCTGGTCGTCGTTGCCCGACCAGATGTAGAAGTCGTCCCCGCACAGAAAACGGGTGTGGGCCAGCAGGGAGAAGTTGCCGGAGGCCTCCTTCACGCCGTTGAACTGGGGGTTCTGGGACAGGTGACGGTAGGTCTCGGCGGTGAAGGACACGCCGGTACGGCTGGGCACGTTGTAGAGGATGATGGGCAGGTCCACCCGGTCGGCGATGTACTCGTAGTGGCGGATGAGGCCGGTCTGGCTGGCCTTGTTGTAGTAGGGGGTGACGTGGAGCAGGGCATCAGCTCCGGAGTCCTGGGCGTGCTGGGACAGATAGACCGCGGCGGAGGTGTCGTTGCTGCCCGCTCCGGCGATCACCTTGACCCGGTGATTGACCCGCTTGACGCAGAACTCCACAGCGGCGATGTGCTCCCGAATGGACATGGTGGCAGACTCGCCGGTGGTGCCGCAGACGCACACGGCATCCACCCCGGCTTCAATTTGCGCATCGATGAGTTTGCCGAAGGCGTCGTAATTGATGGCGCCGTTTTGGTCAAAGGGGGTGACCAGCGCCGGACAGGAACCGGTGAACACGGGTGTGCGCATAGGGCAACTTCCTTTCTGTTTCAAATTCATGGATTAGCGGACGGGCTCAATGTACCCCTCCGCGCACAAAAGCTCGGCCAGCAGTACCGCGCCGCCAGCAGCGCCCCGCAGGGTGTTGTGGGAGAGGGAGACGAACTTGTAGTCGTACTGGGTGTCGGGGCGCAGACGGCCCACGGAGACAGCCATGCCGCCCTCCAGCTCCCGGTCCAGCTTGGCCTGGGGACGGTCGGGCTCCTCAAAGTAGTGGAGGAACTGCTGAGGGGCGGTGGGCAGCTTCAGCTCCTGGGCTCGGCCCTGATAGGTGCGCCAGGCCTCCTTCATCTGCTCCTCAGTGGGCTTGTTTTTAAAAGTGACAAAGACAGCGGCGGTGTGGCCGTTGGACACGGGCACCCGCAGGCACTGGGCAGTGATGGCGGGGGCGTCTGCGTTGACGATGACCCCGTTTTCCACCCGGCCCCACACCTTCAGGGGCTCCTGCTCGCTCTTCTCCTCCTCACCGCCGATGTAGGGGATCAGGTTATCCACCATCTCCGGCCAGGTCTCAAAGGTCTTACCGGCTCCAGAAATGGCCTGATAGGTGCACACCAGAATCTTCTCAATGCCATAGCCCAGCAGGGGAGTGAGGGCGGGGACATAGCTCTGGATGGAGCAGTTGGATTTCACGGTGATAAAGCCACGCTGGGTGCCCAGCCGCTGCTTCTGGGCGGGGATGACCTCCAGGTGCTGGGGGTTGACCTCGGGAATTACCATGGGCACGTCGGGGGTCCAGCGGTGGGCGGAGTTGTTGGACACCACCGGGCACTCGTGGCGGGCATATTCCTCCTCCAGGGCCTGGATGGCGTCCTTGGACATGTCCACAGCGGAGAAGACAAAGTCCACCTGGCTGGCGATGGTCTCCACGTCGTCCTGGGCGCTGAGCAGCACCATGTCCTTTGCTACCTCAGGAATGGGCACGTCCATGGCCCAGCGGCCCGCCACGGCCTCCTCATACCGCTTCCCGGCAGAGCGGGGGCTGGCGGCCAGAACGGTGAGGCGGAACCAGGGGTGGTTGGCCAACAGGGTGACGAAACGCTGGCCCACCATGCCGGTGGCGCCGATGATACCTACTTTGTATTCATGCACGGAAATGACCTCCTCCTGCCCACGGGAAAGAAGTGGTTGAAACGTGGGCGGATGTTGTATTATAATAGAACAGTGTATGCGTCGAGGTAGAGGGACATCCGCTGTCCACCCAGTTCGACGAAATACTTACTAGACATCATAACATTATCGCATTAAAGTGTCAATTTATCATTTCCATATCCGGCGAAAAAAAGGAAATTTTTTCGTGTCCCCCGGCCCGCCCCAAGGTGGAAGCGGGGAGGGGACAGAGCATTGTATGTGTGCGCTCAAGAAGGTATGCCGGGGAAATGATGGCGAGAACGGTGGGAAAATTGTGAAAACATCTGATTTTTATTTTGATTTGCCGGAAGAGCTCATTGCCCAGACGCCCCTGGAGCGGCGGGACGCCTCCCGGCTGCTGACCTTGGACAAGGTGACGGGCCAAACCCAGCACATGCACTTCTACGACCTGCCCAAGCTGCTGCGGGCGGGGGACTGCCTGGTGCTCAACGACAGCCGGGTGCTGCCCGCCCGTCTGCTGGGCCACCGCAGCACCGGCGGGGCCTGTGAGGTGCTGCTGCTCATCGACCGGGGCGAGAAGGTCTGGGAGTGCCTGGTGCGCCCGGGCAAGAAGCTGCACACTGGGGCCAAAATCACCTTCGGCAACGGAGAACTCACCGCCGAGGTGGTGGGGGAAGTGGAGGGCGGCAACCGCCTGGTCCGTTTCGACTACGAGGGCATCTTTTTGGAGACCCTGGAGAAGCTGGGCAAAATGCCCTTGCCCCCCTACATCAAGGAGGAATTGGAGGACTCTGAGCGATACCAGACGGTGTACTCCAAGGTGGTGGGCTCTGCCGCAGCACCCACCGCTGGCCTGCACTTTACCCCGGAGCTGTTGCAGCAGGTCCAGGACATGGGGGTGAAGGTGTGCTATGTCACCCTCCACGTGGGCCTGGGCACCTTCCGCCCGGTGAAGGCGGAGGAGGTCACCGACCACGAGATGCACTCGGAGTACTGCGTCATCTCCCAGGAGACGGCGGACGTCATCAACGAGACCCGCGCCGCCGGGGGCCGGGTCATCTGTGTGGGCACCACCTCCTGCCGCACCATTGAGAGCTGGGCCAACCAGGACGGCACCATGGAGGCCAAGGCGGGGTGGACCAACATCTTTATCTATCCCGGCTACCGCTTCAAGGTGCTGGATGGCCTCATCACCAACTTCCACCTGCCCGAGTCCACCCTCATCATGCTGGTGTCCGCCCTGGCGGGCCGGGAGCATGTGCTGGCGGCTTACAAGGAGGCGGTGGAGAACCGATACCGATTCTTCAGCTTTGGAGATGCCATGTTCATCTCTTGATATGCAGCGAAAAGGAGACACACATGTTTGAATTGTTGAAAACCGAGGGAAAGGCCCGCCGGGGCCAGTTTACCACTCCCCACGGCACCGTCCAGACCCCGGTGTTCATGAATGTGGGCACCCAGGGGGCCATCAAGGGTGGCCTGTCCGCCTTTGACCTCAAGGATATCGGCTGCCAGGTGGAGCTGTCCAACACCTACCACCTCCACCTGCGGCCCGGCGATGACGTGGTGCGCCAGATGGGCGGCCTGCACAAGTTCATGCGCTGGGATGGACCTATGCTCACCGACTCCGGTGGCTTCCAGGTCTTCTCTCTGTCCGGGCTGCGCAAGATCACCGAAGAAGGGGTGACCTTTGCCTCCCACCTGGACGGGCGCAAGATCTTCATGGGCCCCGAGGAGTCCATGCGCATCCAGTCCAACCTGGGCAGCGACATTGCCATGGCCTTTGACGAGTGCGTGGAGAACCCCGCCACCTACGAGTATGCCAAGGCCTCCTGTGAGCGCACCCTGCGGTGGCTAAAGCGGTGCAAGGACGAGCACGACAAGCTCAACGCCCAGCCCGACTGCGTCAACCCCGGCCAGATGCTCTTTGGCATCAACCAGGGAGCCACCTTCCCGGATTTGCGCATCTGGCACATGCAGGAGACGGCCAAGGTGGAGTGCGACGGCTACGCCATCGGCGGCCTGGCGGTGGGTGAGCCCACCCAAGTGATGTACGACATCATCGACGCCGTGGAGCCCTATATGCCCCAGGACAAGCCCCGCTACCTCATGGGGGTGGGCACCCCCTCCAACATCATCGAGGCGGTGGCCCGGGGCGTGGATTTCTTCGACTGCGTCATGCCCGCCCGCAATGCCCGCCACGGCAAGCTGTTTACCTGGAGCGGGTGGATGAACATGAAAAATGAGCGGTATAAGACCGACGAGTTACCCATCGACCCCGAGTGTGACTGCCCTGTGTGCCGCAACTTCTCCCGGGCCTATGTGCGCCACCTGTTTACTGCCGGGGAGATGCTGGGGCTGCGCCTGGCGGTCATGCACAACCTGTACTTCTACAATAAGCTCATGGAGCGCATCCGTCAGGCTCTGGATGAGGGCACCTTCCAGCAGTTCCGGGCGGAATACTCGGAGAAACTGGCTCAGCGGATGCCCTGACGTCTGGAGCGGAAAATAGGGCTTGTGTTTCAGGGATAATCCGGGTATAATGACACGTGATGTATCTTTTTACAATCCACACATAGAAGGAGAATCGTTGTATGCCTGCCGAAGCAATGTCTAGCGTTCTTATGATCCTCATCATGATCGCCGTGTTCTACTTCCTGCTCATCCGTCCCGAGAGCAAGAAGAAGAAGGAAGCGGCCGCCATGCGCGCCAGCCTGAAGGTGGGGGACCAGATCACCACCATCGGCGGTATCGTGGGTACCATCTGTGCCATCAAGGAGGAGACCATCGTCATGGAGACCGGCGCCGACCGCGTGCGCATCGAGTTCACCAAGTGGGCCATCTCCAGCAAGGGCACCCAGGCTGAGCAGGATGTCACCACGCAGGAGAAGAAGGACAAGAAGGATAAGTAAGGTCCGCATGAGAAGCACCCCCTTTGCATATGGTGAAATAACCATGTGGAAAGGGGTGCTTTTTTTGCGCAAAGACGATGTAAAACCGGGAGGCCCGACCCAGATGGTTTTGGGCGTGGCTTTGGGGGGCGTGGTGGCCATTGGGGTGGAGCTGCTGGTGCTATTGGCCGGGGCGGCGGCCATTTCCTCCGGGCTGCTGCGGGAGAATGCCCAGTTGCAGCTGGTGGCCATGGCCTGTGTGCTGGGCGGCCTGGTGGGCGGTCTGGTGTGCGCCTGCCGCTGGCCGGCCCGGAAGCTGCTGGGCGGCCTGGCTGCGGGCCTGACCTGTGGGGTACTGCTGTGGATCATCAGTGCGGCCCGGGGCGGGGGACAGGTGCTGGAGGTGCGTGGCCTAGTGGTGCTTACCTCCTGCCTGTGCGGCGGAGCTCTGGCCGGGCTGCTGTGCCTGCGGTTCGGGCGAAAGAAGCCTTCCAGCGTTCGGCGCAGCCGCGTGTGAGGGCGTGGAGAATTTGGCAGAGGGAGCCATTTCCCTCTGCCAAAACCCTTGACATTTGGGGAGAAACTCTCTATAATTCGTAGGAACAACTATAATAATATAATGGACTTTTTGTGGGCTGCCATCTGTTGCGGCTTCTATTTTTTATCGTTGAAAGGATGAACATCATGGCCAAGGAATACAAGCTCAGCGCAGAACGTTTGGAAGAGTTGAAGCAGGAACTGAACTACCTCAAGACCGTTCGTGAGAAGGAAGTGGCCGACCAGATCAAGGAGGCCCGCTCCTTCGGCGACCTGTCCGAGAACAGCGAGTACGACGAGGCAAAGAACGAGCAGGGCAAGCTCTACTCTCGCATTGCCGAGATCGAGAACATTCTGGCCAACTGCTCCGTCATCGAGGAGGAGGCCGACAGCGACCCCGACACCGTGCGTCTGGGCAGCAAGATCACCGTTATGGACACCATGCTGGACGAGGAGGAGACCTACCAGGTAGTGGGCTCTCAGGAGGCCGACCCCATGAATGGCCGCATCTCCGAGGAGTCTCCCTTCGGCAAGGCCCTGCTGGGCAAGCATGTGGGTGACACTGTGATTGTGGATGCCCCCGCCGGAAACATTGAATACAAGGTCGTCAGCATCCAGCGCTAAGCGGAAGACGGACAGATAGAAGGAGAGAAGACAAGTATGTCGGAACACAACAACCAGAACCAGCAGAACGCCCAGGCCGAGCCCTCTCTGTCTGAGCTGCTGCAAATTCGCCGGGACAAGCTCTCTGCCCTCCAGGCAGCGGGCAAGGACCCCTTCCAGGTGACCAAGTACGATGTCACCCACCACAGCAACGAAGTGAAGGACAACTTCGAGGCCATGGAGGGCCAGGTGGTGCGCCTGGCCGGACGTCTCATGAGCAAGCGCGGCATGGGCAAGGCCATTTTCGCCGACCTCCAGGACGGCGGCGGCCGTATCCAGCTCTATGTGCGTGTGGACGACGTGGGCGAGGAGGCCCTGGCTGCGTTCAAGAAGTATGACATCGGCGACATTGTGGGTGTGGAGGGCGATGTGTTCCGCACCAAGCGGGGCGAGATCTCCATCAAGGCCCACACCATCACCCTGCTGTCCAAGTCCCTGCTGCCTCTGCCGGAGAAGTTCCACGGCCTCACCGACGTGGAGACCCGTTGCCGTCAGCGGTATGTGGACCTGATCATCAACCCCGAGGTGCGCCGTACCTTTGAGATTCGTTCCGCCTTCGTCCGCCACGTCCGGGACTTCCTGGACAACCGGGGCTATATGGAAGTGGAGACTCCGGTGCTCAACACCATCTCCGGCGGCGCCACCGCCCGCCCCTTCATCACCCACCACAATACCCTGGACATTGACATGTACATGCGCATTGCCACCGAGCTGCACCTCAAGCGCCTGGTGGTGGGCGGTCTGGAGCGTGTGTACGAGATTGGCCGTATCTTCCGCAACGAGGGTATGGACACCAAGCACAACCCTGAGTTTACCTCCGTGGAGCTGTACCAGGCCTATGCCGACTTCCACGACATGATGGACCTGTTCGAGGACCTGCTGAGCTCTGCCGCTCAGAAGATCCTGGGCACCTATCAGATCCAGTGGCAGGGCAACGACATTGACCTGACCCCCGGCTGGCCCCGTCTGACCATGGCCGAGGCCGTCAAGCAGTACACTGGCCTGGACTTCATGGCCATCACCGACGACGCTGAGGCTGTGGCTCTGGCCGCCTCCATCGGTGTGGAGCTGCCCGAGACTGCTCCCGCCACCTGGGGCAACGCCCTGTACGAGGTGTTCGACCAGAAGGTGGAGGAGAAGCTCATTCAGCCCACCTTCATCACCATGCACCCCGTGGATGTGTCCCCCCTGGCCAAGCGCTCTCCCGCCGATCCCCGGCTCACCGAGCGCTTCGAGCTGTTCATCTGCCGCAGCGAGATGGGCAACGCCTTCTCCGAGCTCAACGACCCCATCGACCAGAAGCAGCGCTTCCAGCGTCAGGTGGAGCTGCGTGAAAACGGCGACGAGGAAGCCGGCATGATGGACGAGGACTATATCACTGCTCTGGAGTACGGTCTGCCTCCCACGGGCGGTCTGGGCATCGGTATCGACCGCTGCGTCATGATGCTCACCAACAACGACTCCATCCGTGAGGTGCTGCTCTTCCCCACAATGAAACCCCTGGACAAGTAAAACACAATATGTAGTGCTTGATGGAAACGTACGACACAAGATGAAGTGAAAGAGGTGTGCGACTACAACTTTTTTACAACTTTTGCTTGAAGTCAGACGACACCAGACGGGCCAAAATGAAGGGCAAATCCGCAAGTTATATGCGGATTTGCCCTTTTTTGTAATTCTCACATTAACACCAAATTGACCTTAATGTCTTCGGCTTTTTCCTTCATGCTTTCCTGTGTGATATGCGTGTAGATGTCCATGGTTGTAGAGAAATCAGCATGGCCCATTACTTGCTGAATGAACTTGATATCATTTGTGCTTTCACAGAGTCTGGTGCAGAAAGTATGTCTGAGGTTATGCACGGTAAAATGCGGCAGCAGATCCGGCGCACGGTCTTCCAGCTCGGCCTGATCCATTTCTTCGGCATTGTAGGCAAGAGAGATGCGCTCAATGGCTCGATTGATATTATGGGCGCTGAGAAAGTATCCAGTACGGTTACGAAAAAGAAATCCATGGTACCCACTCATAACAAGATCTTCAGGATATAGGGCATCCATAACTTCGATCAAAGCGCGGAGCTGTTCCGCAACCTGCGGATAGAGGATAGGAATGATACGGGTGCCGCTGGCCGTTTTAGGCGTGGTAATATGGAACCCTGCTTTTCCTTCAATAACTCGATAAATCAAGTTATGGTTGACGGAGATTGTATTGTTTTCCAGATCCACATCATTTTTGGTTAAGCCGGTGCACTCTGCGACACGCATTCCCGTACCGAGCAGCACGACCATGATGGGCAGCCAATGACTGTACATCGGTGACTTGGAAATGAAGCGAAGAAAATTCTTCTGCTGTGCCATAGTCAACGCAATTCTTTTCTTTGGAGGTGCCCCCGAACCCTCTGCCTTGAGAGAACGGTAGACACCCTTGCTGGGATTTTTGCGGATGTAATCGTCATCAACAGCCAGTTCAAGTGAGGGGAAAATTAGATTGTTGATGCTCTCCAGCGAGTTGATTGCAAAGCCCTTTCTCAAAAGCTTGGTGTAAAAAGTTAGGATGTCACTTTTTCGGATATTGGGCAAAGGGGTGTAGGCAAACGGTTCGTCCTTTACATAGCGGTTCCAGAGATATTCGTAATTTGCCCGTGTAGACGCTTTCAGCTGGATTTTCGTATCCATAAGAAGTCTGAACATATCATTCAGAGTGATCTTCATAGCTTCTTGAGTACGGATTCCATCTTCCTTGTCATGGTCAATCAGTTTTTCTTTGGCCCGCAGACTTGCAAGATCGTAGTCGTAGATGTACTTTTTCTTGTTCCCCAGCTTATAGACATACATATAGCTGCCGTCTGAACGCTGGGTTTCTCCTGGTCGTAGGTTGCGTCCTTTGTTGTCTTTTCTAATTTTTGGCATAGATTGATACCTCCCGATGGTTTGTGTACTGGTGTGCCCTTGGTGGGCAAGGTTCTGTCAGCATGAAATCTCGTAAAGATATTCCTTTACGCGCTGAACGCTCCAAAGAACACGAGAATTCATGGTGATGCGGGCATGAGCCAGATCGCCAATCTGAACGGCGGTGTGTCGCCCGCAGTCAAGCAGTTTGCAAAGCGATTCTGTATCTACCGCTAAGCACTGCTCCGGTGAAAGGTCATTGGGTTTTCTCTTCTCCATAATTGCCCTCCTTTGTTTGCAATTACATATATCCTATATTGTTTGTAGACGAAGGTTTTCAACAAAAACAATGAAGTCATTCAAATTTATCGGGAAGTATGTAGTCTCTTCCAAAGGTCATTTCCTGCGCCGGGGATTTCCGCCACGTATTGTCAGGGCCTGCTATGCAGTATTTCAATCGTGGGCACGCTCAATAAAGTCCTCGCATACTATCCACAATCCCTGTATAACTCCTCCGGAAAAGATTATGAACTTGTCAAGGTACAAAAAGAGTGTGCAGGCTGGATAGCAATTTCTGTACCAGGCCTGTACACCCTTATAAATAGACAAGCAGTTGCCAATTTTCTGCATGTTCTGCAATTTTATTTTTAGCTCCCACACCTCGAACACAATATATATGTGTTTTTGCTTGACTGATTCTATATGTTGTGTTAAACTGGAAATGTAATTGATATTTGTGCGTTCCCTTATGGGATACAGATTGATTTCTGTACCGCAGGCCAAATGCCCGCATTGCACACGCAGTTAAGTTTGTACTTGTGCCAGTAGTATCACTGCGCCCTTGGGGCCAGTGTATTACTGGCTTTTTTTGTTTTTTCGGGAGTTTTATTCCCAGCAGCGAGGATGACTTTGGTTCATAGATCACTATGAACGGCAGGCTTTAGGCCGCGGTCAACCTCGCCTATTTTTTTGCCCAAATGCCGAAAGCGGCTTTGAGGATATATCAAATATTAGGAAGGCAGGTATGTAAATGAACACGAAGATGCAGAGTTGCATGATCCCCAACAAAAGAGGCAAAGCAAATGAGGGCTGGAAATTGCTTAGAAAGCAGAGCTCCATTCAGCGCCGCTGCCCGGTAATGAAACCGCACGTCGTTCCCCGTCAGACACGGAGGGGGTGCTGATCCATGCCGGTCACTGATTCGGCTGCTGAAAAGCGGCTGGAACCTCTGGTGCTGGTTGATACAGCTGGTCTTACAGAGGAAGAATGGCTCTCTTATCGTCGCCGCGGCATTGGCGGAAGTGATGTGGCAGCCCTTCTGGGGATTTCCCCATGGAGGACAGCCCGGGACTTGTATTATGACAAGCTGAATGTTGCGGCAGTTGAAGATGAGGAAGGTAATTGGGTCGCGCTGGAAATGGGACATCTGCTGGAACCCCTGGTGGCAAAGATTTTTGAACGCAAAACAGGTTATAAAATCTACCAGATTAAAAAGATGTTCCAGCACTCGAAATATCCATGGATGCTGGCAGATGTAGACTACTTTGTTGAGCTCCCAGATGGTACTACTGCCATTCTGGAAATCAAGACAACAAACTACAACGCCCGGGATAATTGGTGGCTGGATGGTGAGGAAACCGTTCCGGTCTACTACGAATCTCAGGGGAGGCATTACATGGCCGTTATGGATGTAGACCGTTGCTTTTTCTGCTGCCTATACGGCAATAACGAAGATGAAACGATCATCCGTGAAATCCGGCGTGACATCGCTTACGAAGAAGAAATGGTTTATCTGGAACAGTATTTCTGGGAAAATCATGTGCTCACCAAAACACCTCCGCCCTATACCGAAGACGGAGATCTTGTGGTGGAAAGCGTTCGCCGACACACTGGTCCTGCAGATAAGGACGCTGCTGTTGTAACACTTGATTTCAGTCTGACAGCAAAACTGATGCGCTATCTCCAACTTCAGGAGGAGAAAAAACGCGCGGAGGCCGGCAGCAAAGAAATTGAGGCAGATATGCGACGGCTGAAAGCGGCCCTGATTGCCGAAATGGGAAAAAGCTGTAAAGCTGTGTGTCAACAAAACGGGATGAATTACACAGTCACTTACAACCCGGTCAAAAAATCGGGCATTGATAAGGATAACCTGATGCGGTTAAAGCTCGATTATCCGGAAATCTACAATCAGTATGTGACAGTTTCAGAGTTCCGGCGTTTCAGCGTAAAAGCTGAGGCAGACGCAACATAAAGGAGGGAAAAACGTGATCCATATAGGCACCTATGACGGAACGATTTACCACAACCCGGTAAACAAGTTCTGTATCATCAGCGTAAAAACCAAAGACCAGTCTGTGCCAACAGAAGCCCGTGCTTCCCGCCGTTACAGCGACCATTTGATCCGTTTTACGGCCGTAGGGTATGAATTGCCCCGGACGGATGCGGTAGAACTGGAACTGGATGGTGAATGGAAGCAGGGAAAGTACGGACTGCAGCTTCAAGTGGAACAATGGCGTGAGATTGTGCCCAAAACCAGAGTAGGTGTGGAAGGCTATCTGTCTTCTGGTCTGATCAAGGGGATTGGGCCTGCGATTGCCTCCCAGATCGTTGCTCAGTTTGGGGAAAATGCGCTGGATATTTTGCAACAGCATCCCGAGCGGCTGCTGGAAGTCAAAGGTATCACAGAAAGCAAGCTGGAGGATATTAAAAGTTCCTATGCAGAAAATAGGATACTGCAAGATCTGATGGTAATGCTTTCTCCGTTCAAAATCACACCGAAAACGGCCCTGCGAATCTATGAGCATTTTGGCCCTGACAGTGTGGAGATTTTAAGGAAAAGCCAATTTGAGCTCTGTCAGATTTCTGGTTTTGGATTTCTCCGTGTGGATGCAATCGTACGGAAAAATGGCGGTGATCTGCATGATCCTAATCGGGTTAGGGCGGCACTATTTTGCAGTCTGGAAGATGGAAAATCAGGTAAGGGGCATTTATTCCTGCCGCGTGAAGTACTCCGAAAAGAGTCTCTTCGGCTTCTGAATGCAAAGATACCTGTTGCATCTCTTCGCCTGCATGAAGAGGAAGTAGAAAATGTTTTGGAGAACATGATCCTCAATGGTGAAGTCGTATCGGTGCAGGATAATATCTATCTTCCGCGGGTGTTCGTTCAGGAAGATGCTGCAGCCCGAAACATTGCAGTACGGTTGGCAGAACCGCCTGCCCCAGAGCGAATTGACCAGGCATTGGAACAGGTCAAGCGTGAATTGGGGCTTGTCCTATCCCCCAAGCAGGAAGCCGCGGTCTATGCCGCATACCGCCATAATCTCTCGATTATCACGGGATCACCTGGTACCGGCAAGACTACCGTGCTGAAAACCATTTTGGAAGTGTATCGCCGGTTGCATCCGCAAAATGAAATAACCTTGATGGCACCTACTGGCCGAGCCAGCCGACGTATGGCAGAGAGTACGGGATTTGATAAGGCCCGGACACTTCATAGTGGGCTGGGGCTCAGCAACGAAGAAGAAGACAACCATCGCACCAAACAATCGGAACCATTGTCTGCTGACCTGATTATCGTGGACGAGTTTTCCATGGTAGACATGTGGCTTGCAAGCAAATTTTTCTCCCGCATCAAAGATGGTGCGCGCATTGTTCTGGTAGGTGACCCGGACCAGCTGCCCAGTGTAGGCGCCGGAAATGTGTTCCGGGAAATGATCGACTGTGGACTCGTCCCTGTAACTGTGCTGGATCAGATTTTCCGTCAATCCAAAGATAGCCTGATTGCATATAATGCCAAGTTTATCAACGAAGGCAGTGCCAATCTGTATTTCGGCCCGGACTTTGTTTTTCAGGCTGGAAAGAATCAGGCTGAAACTGCCGAAAAGATCATCAGCCGGTATTGTCAGGAGATTGAGGAAAGCGGAATCGACCGAGTGCAAATCCTGTCACCATTCCGTTCGGAAGGAGAAACCTCTGCAGAGCAGCTTAACGAAGCAATCCGTGAGCGGGTAAATCCGTTTCGATCTGCTGAGGAAGAAATCCGAATTGGGATGAAAATCTTCCGTGTAAACGACCGCATTATGCAGACCAAAAACACCGAAAAGGTTTCCAATGGTGATTTGGGATTTATCCGTTATATTCGGGAAGATGAGAAAGGTAAGCGTATTGGCCTGGACTTCGGTATGGGGCGAGAATTTGAGTATAGCATGGAGGATATGATGAATCTGGATCTCGCTTATGCTACTACCATCCATAAAGCGATGGGGTCGGAGTATGAAACAGTTATCATGCCTCTTTTGAAAGCGCATACCATTATGCTCTATCGCAATTTGCTCTACACCGGAATCACCCGAGCAAAAAAACGAGTCGTGCTGATTGGACAAAAGCAGGTGCTGTTCATGGCAATCCATCGCAGTGAAATCAATAAGCGCCACACGTTGCTGGGAGCGCGCATTGGTATGTACTATCAGGCATACGCAAAGCGAGCAGGTATTCCAGTTACAGCGGCTTTATCCGAAAAATTAAAGAACGCAGGTTAAAAAGAGATACAGAGTTGCAGAAAAAGCAACTGGTATCTCCTATTTTTATATTTAGGAAGGAGTATCTACAATGAACGAAAGCAACAATTTCCCGATGATGTATCAGACGGAAGCAGCGGTGGCCGCACTCAACAAAGTGCCGGGCTTTGACCCGCTCAAGTACCTGCGCCGTACCAAAAACACTTTGAAATTGGATCTGCCTGTGCAGAAACTGTGGTTCCGTATGGCACATCCCAATGGACCTATGCGTGTAACTGCGCTGCGGATCACAGAACAGATGGCGATTTTTGAAGCGCAGGTATTCCTGGACCGTAGCGATGTCAAGCCGATCAGCGTCAGCGTCGTGCAGAAGACCATCCATGACGGTAAAGAGTATATCAAAAGCGCACAGGACGAGGCATTGAGCCAGGCATTGTCCGACGCTGGGTTTGGCATCCAGTTTACGGATGTTATGACACCGGCCGAAACAACGGCGCCACAGGAGTCGGTGAGCCGCAGTGTCCAGAAAGCTGCTCACGGCGCTTCTACGGCGGCTTCTGGCGCAAAGGTCAAATTACCTGCCGAGGAGGCAAAAACGCCCTACGTGGCTTCTGACGCGCAAAGAGAGCCTGTTCAGGGTGAAGCGCTGCCTGCAGATTCGAAGCATCAGGAAGAGCACGCCCCCCAGGCGCAACAGCTTCCGGTAAATCCGGAAAAACCTGCGGAGCGACTGCCCATTCCGGAACCCAATGCGGAAATGCTGCCGGCTTCGCCCGTTGAGAATCATGCTCAGGAATCCGTCGCACAGGAAACGACAGCCCCGGCTGCAGCGGCTTATACTGCGGATATGCCGGTGGAAGAAATCCTGAAGTCCATGACATTGGAACAAGCTAAGGAAGTGGTAGTGGATAAGGGAATCTGTGCAGGTAAAACCATCGCTCAGATTGCCAAGGAGCGGCCGATCAGCCTGCGCTTCTACCTGACACCTGGCAACAAAAACAATGTAATCCACGCTGCGGCCCAGCTGGTCATGGACTCGCTGCAGAAAGCCGGATGAAGCGTGCCCCCCAGTATGGGGCCATGAAAGGAGTGAGCGTCAATGGACTCATATTCGGGGGATTTTCCATTTACGATCATGGATGTGGTGGAACTGCTGCATCTGAGAATCAGGCGCAAACAGGCAAACAGTGTTTATGTGGACTGTCCGTTTTGTGGTGACCGCCGCGGAAGGATGAATGTCAACTTTGTCAAGAACGTGTGGCGCTGTAATCATTGCGGTGAATATGGCGGAATGCTGGCCCTCTATGCCAAACTCAACCACACGTCTACCTCAGACGCCTATTGGGAGATTGGAGAACTTCTTTGTGAGGAGTTCGACCATCCTCCAAAGCCGACTCATAAGCAATGTGAACCTGCCATACAACAAACCGGAAATGGTTCCCCAGAAATGGGGAACCATCCGGTCCTGTACAATCATCATGAGTTGTTATTGGCAGAGCAATCAAACATGGCAAGTCCCCAGGAAATTCATCAAACATTATCCCTTCTTATGCGGCTTTTGCCGCTGCAGCCTGTACATCGCAACCATCTTCGATCACCGAAGCGTGGTTTGACAGACGAGCAGATTGATAATTTGGGGCTAAAAAGCACACCGCCGCCGTTTCTTTGTCGCTCAATTACCGAGCGGCTAATCAAACAGGGGTGCAAAGTAGAAGGTGTGCCGGGATTTTATGAGGACGACAATGGGCACTGGACGATGAACTTTTACCGAAAGAATGCCGGCATCCTGATTCCCGCCATTGGTTTTGACGGAATGATGAAAGGATTACAGATTCTATTGGATGTTCCAATCAAGCAGAAAGGTGATCCGCCGGATAAACCGGGAGCCAAGTACATCTGGTTTTCATCGTCAAGCAAAAACAAAGGCGTTACATCTGGTAGCCCCATTCATCTCGTTGGAAATCCTTCCTCCCGTGTAGTCTATGTGATTGAAGGATTACTGAAAGCTGATATATCCCATTGTTTAACCGGGCGCACCTTTGCAGCCATTGCCGGGGCCAACAATATTACTCCGCTGGAACCGTTATTTGCCTTTCTGGCACAAAACGGAACAGAAGAAATTATTGAGGCTCACGACATGGATAAGTATAACAATCAAGCTGTTATGAATGGTGCCTCAAAAATCTACTTGACTGCCCGAAAGTATGGCATGAACTGCCGGCGGCTGACTTGGAACCCCAATTACAAGGGTTTTGATGATTGGCAGCTTGCATTGCGTAGAGAGAGCCAAAAACGGAAGGAGGTTGAGAAGCTGAGTTTCAAAGAACAGTATCTATGGGGTCTGTGTGAACTGAACCATATTGAAGACTGCACTGAACAGTGGCATCATCGGGAAGAAAATGACATTGGCTTGATGGAATATCTGGGGCTTACTCCTGACGAATATGCAGTATTCCTGCGGCAAGGTCGGGAAGGGCTTGTTCGTATTCTGGATTCTCAGCGTCAAAGGCAGCATTTTGTACTCTATCAGTTGGAATTAGATGAGGGACAGGCAATCCCGTTTGCGTTCAAAGGAATAGACGCACTGAAAAAAGCGGGATATGAACAGCCACCAGCTGCCCAATACCGAGTGGCTTGGGCGGGGGAGATTACCTGCCCTGTCAAGCAAAACGCCAGAGAAATTCTGAAACGGTTGTTTTCCTGGCTCAGTGAAGAACTACCGAAGGGGTGCCGTGGGCGTCAGATGGCACTATCTGACGTAATTGAATTGGACATTGATCAAAAACGCACCTATTACTATGTGAATGGACAAGCTGATTTTCAGCAAGTTCGTTTCTCGCCCATGCTAGCAAAAAAAGATACGGCAGGAGGTGTAGAAAGATAACAGCGTTTAATGAAGTAAAGCAGACCCAGCTGTTGGCACTGCTGCAACAATGTGCCCAGTTGGATGCGGATGTGAGACCCTGTATGGAACAGGGCTATTTCACAGTGATGATTCCGCCGCCGTGGACCCTTTCACGGTTAAATGAAGCAGAGACAATTCAACAGAAAATCAAAGATTGGTCAAAACGGTATCCCAATGTGGTATGCTACTGCTTTGACAACTGCAGTACATTACTCTATGTGCTGTAACAATGTAACGATGGCATGGAATAGGCATCAGCCTGCTCCATGCCATTTTGTTTTTGAAAGGAGAGTCATTATGGGTTATTTTTCTGAATTATCGCAGGAACTGGACCAAGGCCGAGAGCTTCCGGTTGACACTGCAGCATTTGAGGACGAGGAAACTTTTGATGAACTGCCAGTTCCGCCTTCCGTAGCTCCACAGGGCCAGAACGCCTTTGAAGTGGATGACGATTTGGACGGAATGGGAAGTGAGCCGGAGAAAATGGCCGAGAAGATTGAGCAGCCCCCGAAAGCTGACGATGCGGGTAAGGCCGCTGCCGACGAAGAGGACGCCAAACGCCGTGCTGAACATGAGGCAGCGGAAGCAAAGCGCAAAGCTGAATGGGATGCTAAACAGGCGGAAAAGAAAAAGGCGTTGCAGGAACAGTTGGATCGGTTAGCCGCAATGAGCGACGATGATGTGGTAGCCGCCTCCATGCAGCGGATCAGCAAGGATACAGAAAAGCTGACCCGGCGCAATATGAAGGAGTGCGTGTCTGAGCTGATCCAGACCCTATGCCTGTCTGACCCCGCCTTTGCCCGCCTGACAATGAACCCGCGTAAGTCGATGCTTCACTGTTTCCAGTACATCAATCGGAAAGCGTGGGACTACATCCAGGACGAGCTCAAAGCCAATGGCATTCAGCTTGACCGGAACAATCCGGGATATGGCTGTGATGTACCAGACGACTTGTGTTACCAGTGGGCAGAAGACTATTTTCGTGATCCGGATGCCAAAGAAGATCAGGAACAGGAGGAAGAGTTTGTTCCAAAGCCCTATGCCGGAAAGACGGTGACAGGTAGCAAGTCTAAAAAGCCCGAAAAAAAGAAAGCAGAAGCCAAGCCGAAGTCGGCGCCGGAAAAGAAAGCTGCCACGGATGGACAAATCTCGCTTTTGGATTTAGCTGGCTGAAGGAGGAACTTCGATGATTGCATATAAAGGGTTCTGCCCTGGTCTGGTTTGCCGTGGCTATCAGTTCAAGATGGGGCTGAATGTGACGGAGAAAGCAAACTGCGCCGAGAATGGTTTTCATTGTGCTGAGGATCCTCTGGATTGTTTGCGGTATTACGGTGATATAAACCATTCCGAATACTACATTGTCAACGCCGGTGGGGACATCGACGAAGATGCGATTGATTCCAAAATCTCCTGTACAGAATTGACGATTCTGAAAAAGCTTTCAAAGGAAGAGTTTTTTATGCTTGGGCTGGCTTATATGGTTGACCACCCCAAACGGGCATGGAGCAATCATGTGCAGAAAGATCAGGCGGAGAACACTTGGGGCGGCTATGCGATTGTACGTGGTGTTGACCCTATTGCCAAGGGGTGCCGAAAGGGAGATATTCTGGCTTTCGCACAAGAGGACCCAGATACCGGTACTGTGCAGCAGATCGTAGTAGCGACCATTGATGGAAAAACGCTTCTGCCTGGTGTGTGGTATGGTGCAGATCTTGAAAGAAGGACGGTGAGATAAATTGACGAAATCTATGCTCTTAGCGATGCCTGTACTGATGGCATCGCCGGAAATGAAACAGGCAGCCATAGAGGATGTTCCGCAGAAAAAGGTGACCTACTATGGTCGTGAGTACACCGAACGTAGGTATTTTACCTATCTAAACTGCCAGGTACAGGATGGAATCTTAAAAGTGGCGTTTTATATGCCGGATTGTCTTCGCCTGAACGGAGATCAGCCTGTGTATGAGGTGTTTCTGGACAAGAAAAACCGCCAGTTTTTGACCTATGACTATCTGGCAAGAAAATGGCGGGATGCAAAGCTGGACAGGCTGGAGTGGCCCGGCCGGGAGTATGCTTCGGAATGCTGGATCAGTGAAGAGAACTCCACTATCATTCAAAACTATTTTTCAGGAGAACGTGGTGGGTATTATGGTATCCTCGACTTTCAAAGGAAAGTGCGCGAGGAACAACTGAACCGGTATCACAAACGAATTACCGACCCATGGGACAACGATCTGGCACAGGTTCCGAAGCTTCCTAAAGACTGGGGACGTTGGGCTGACAAAGTGGCTGTTCGGGAGAATTTCATCTTCTATCGCTACAAACGCGGCGGCGCTAAAACTGGCTACTGTACTTTCTGCGAAAAGGAAGTTCCCATTGCCGGGCATCCCTACCACAACAAGGAAGGCCGCTGCACCTGTTGCCGGCATCCTATCGTGTTCAAAGCACTGGGACGCACAGGTTATTTTCAGACAGATAAGCATTATGCTTATCTGATCCAGAGGTGCAAAGATGGATTTGTTATCCGGGAATTCTGGGTAAACAGGACCTACAAAAGAAGCACCTTGCCGCACAGTGAACCCTATTGGCACGAATTTCGACGTTCGGTTTATGATCGAAGCGGCGAGATCCGGTCTTATTATTGGGGAATGTACTGTCAGCGGGAAGTGCGCTGGATTTCGGGGAGTCCCTGCTATTACAGCTACTCTGGTGAACAACTGGGCTGCGTTTATGGAAAAAGCCTGCCCTCCCTGGAGAAAAAAGAACTCCGCCGTACTGGACTTGTGGAATGGATACGCCGTCAAAAGGTCACTGATCCCGAGAAATATCTGGCAGTCTGGGAACGCCTTCCCCAAATGGAGCAAATATGGAAAGCTGGTCTGACACAGCTGACAAAAGAATGCTTCCGATCTTGTGATAGTGTACGGAAGATGGTGCTACATCCAGAGGAGCCGAGCTTGATTCGCGCTTTAGGGCTGGATACACAAAAGTTCCAACGTCTGCGCCAAATGAACGGTGGTACGGATGCTCTGGGCTGGATACAGCTGGAGAAGAAAACCGGCAAGCCAATTTCTTCTGAATTGCTTCGCTGGTTTCACAAAAGCCACATAAGCGCAAGCGACATTATGTTTATTGTTGACCGCATGAGCCCTGTACAGGTTCGCAATTACCTGGAAAAGCAGAAAGCACACTTTAACAATAACTGCCGCCAGGTATTGACCACCTGGCAGGACTACCTTGCTATGGCAGAGCGGTTGCACATTGATACCAGTGACGAGATCATCTACCGTGCCCGCAAACTCCGGCAACGGCATGATGAGCTTGTCATTCAATGTGAAAAGGGAGACCTTAGACTCCAGGCGAAGGAGATGGAGAAGAAATATCCCCATGTTAATTCCATCTGCAAGGAACTCCAGAAAAAGTATGCATACGCTGATGAAACGTACACGGTTACTGCTCCAACAGACATTCTTTCCATCATTACAGAAGGACGGATGCTTCACCATTGTGTTGGCAACGACGGTAGTGGCGAACGATATTATGACCGTATTGAACGCCGGGAGAGCTTTATCCTGTTCCTGCGTCGGACCAGCGAACCGGAAGATCCTTACTACACATTGGAGGTGGAACCGGACGGAACTGTGCGGCAAAAACGGACACTGTTTGATCGTCAGCATGAAGACATTGAACAGGCAACAGAATTTCTTCGTAAATGGCAAGAGGTTGTTGCCAAACGGCTCACAGGAAAAGATTTGGAATTGGCTGAACAGAGCCGTGAGCTGCGCAATGAGGAATTTATCCAAATGCAGAAAGATCGTGTAATCATCCATACAGGGCACCTTGCCGGACAACTGTTGGCGAAGGTACTGTTGGAAGATTTGATGGAAAACAAATCAGTTATGCAGACGCCCAAAATCCCTGCTGCCGCATAACAACAGTGTAACAATGGCCGGGCGTCCTTCAGGGCGTCCGGCCATTCATGTATGAAAGGAGTTTTGACATTGGGTAAGCTGAAATTTGAATACAACATCCGTGGCTACCGTTATGCTCCGGAAAGCTTTCATATCTACAAAGGACTTCCCGGACAAGAAAAAGCAGAGATTCCTCTGACAAGCGAACAGCGTCAGCAATTGGGGGTTCTGTATGTGACCCAAGGTGTGAAAAGTGCTGTGGATTATGTGAAACATATCGAGCGGGAGCGAGAGCAGAGATGCCGGAAGTATATGACCTACGGTTTTATGCTCAAAGATGAACCGCACAGATATGTGTACTGTTCCGATTTGCGTTGCAGAGAAGATGCTCCACTGGCTGTGCGCCTGCATACCTTGCGTTCGTTCCGGGAGCATCTGGAAGAGAATGAAGGGCGTATCGAGCAGAGCATGGAGTGTGAACTGGACGGGCATTACCGACCTCGTAAAATCCAGAAGAACTATGTAGTGGCAGATCTCAGCCAGCCCATTGTAGTTTGGCTGCGGATCGTGTGAAGGGAGAAGTCAATGAAACAGCTTGGAAACCTGGCAATCGTCTGTGCCAAGCGCCCCGATGTACTGATGCAAATTTACAGTGGTACGGTAAGCGTTCATGTAGGAACAGGTCCTGAAAGAGAGACCCTTTCTATTGCATGGGATGATGACGAACTGATCCAGCGTACTATACATGAACTGAACTTTGGACGCTATGCTTCCCATAACGGGGAAAAAGCAAAGGAGAACATGGCATGATCAAAAACTTGAACCAGCTCAAACGTGCATTGTGGCCTGGTATGCGCTTGGAGATTATCGACCACTGCCGTCCTGAGTGTATCGGGCAGCTGCGTGAAGTCACATGGGTCAACACCCAGGGCTTTTACACAAAGGTTGTGAACCAGCCAGACAACAAAATCAATGCCGGGAATAATGGTCGAGGCGCCATACTTTGGTGGGGGCTAGCCCGCACTTGGACATTTGAAAATGATGTGTGCAGTTCCTACCAATCTGGCGGTAATACAAGAGAGAGGTTGATTATGGCATTTCGCGTCATAGAAAAGGAGGATACTTAATGGATCAGAATCTGATGATGAAGCAGCGGGAATTGACCCGCCGGCTTAACATTTACCGCAACGAGTATTACAACAAGAACAGTCCCAGTATCAGCGACGAGGTTTATGATCGTCTTTTTGATGAACTCAAAGAGCTTGAAGAACAGACGGGGATACAGCTGGCAAACTATCCTACAGTTACTGTGGGATATCCTGCGGTAAGCAAGTTGGAGAAAACCACGCATGAAATCCCGCTGTTGTCACTGGATAAAGTGAAAAACAGTGTGGAGCTGTGTCGCTTTATGGGAGAACACCAGGTAATGTTTATGCTCAAGCTGGATGGACTTACCATGAAACTGACCTATGAGGGCGGTGAGTTGATTGAGGCTGCCACCCGAGGTGATGGAGATGTGGGAGAAATCGTTACTCACAATACCCGTGCCATCGGTGGCATCCCTGCCCACATCCAGTACGAAGGCCGGCTGGTGGTCACCGGAGAGGCGTTTATCCGCCCTAGTGATTTCGAGCAACTGAAAACCACACTGGTGGATGGAAACGGCGAAACCTATAAGAATGGGCGCAATCTGGCGGCTGGCTCAGTACGCCTGCTGGATGCCTCCGTCTGCATGGGTCGGCGCATCACCTTTATGGCCTTCAATGTGCTGGAAGGATTTGACGAACTGCCTCGGAAATCGGAACGGCTCAAGGCTATTTCCTCACTTGGCTTTCACCTTTGCAAGTACATGGTCACAAAGCGGACTTTGACACAGGCAGAAACAGAGGATGGTATTAAGCAGCTTCAGAAGTATGCCAAGGACAATGATATTCCCATTGATGGGATTGTTGTGACGTATAACGATGTTGCTTTTTCCAGAAGCTGTGGACGAACTGGTCATCACTATAAAGACGGACTAGCGTTCAAATTCGAGGATGAACTTTATAAGACAAAGCTTCGATCCATCGAATGGACTCCTGGACGTACCGGAGAGATTGCGCCGGTCGCAATTTTTGACCCGGTGGAGATCGATGGCTGTGAGGTATCCCGTGCTTCGTTGCACAACTTGTCTTTTATTGAAGACATGGAATTGATGCCGGGTAATCATATCTTGGTCAGTAAGCGGAATATGATCATCCCCCATGTGGAAGAAAACATTGACCGCGGGAACTTTGTGATGGATCAGGTGATTCCCCATCAGTGTCCTTGCTGCGGTGAGCCGACACGCATCCATGAAACCAAAAGCAAATCAGAAAATGGCGAGGAACGGATTATCAAAACGTTGTTCTGTGACAACGAAGGCTGTGAGACCCGGCGGCTCAAGCAGTTTGTCCATTTTGTGAGCAAAAAGGCTATGAATATCGAAGGTCTTTCGGAGGCCACGCTGGAAAAACTGATCGGTCGAGGATGGCTTCACAGCTATTTGGATATATACCGACTGGACCAGCACAAAGCTGAAATCATCCGCATGGATGGTTTTGGTGAAAAATCCTGGCAGCGCCTGTGGAATGCCATCCAGCAGAGCCGCAACACCACCTTCGAACGGTATGTAATCGCCATGGACATTCCCATGGTGGGCAACACAGCCAGCGGCGCCCTTTGTCGAGAGTTCCACGGAAGTCTGGACGAGTTCCGGGATGCGGTGTATGGCGGTTATGACTTTAGGCAGCTCCCGGATTTCGGGGACACGCTGCACAAGAACATTCATATATGGTTCAACGATGAAGAGAATTTCTGTATTTGGGAGGAATTGCAGATGATGATGAACATTCAGAAACCGGTTGACATCGAAACGCAGAGCGTGAATCATGACAATCCCTTTGCTGGAAAAACGATTGTGGTAACCGGAAAAGTAGAGCCCTATACCCGTGATGGCATGAACAGCCTGATCGCCTCCCTGGGCGCCGTAGCTGGCAGCTCGGTGACCCGCAAGACCGATTACCTGGTCTGCGGTGAGAAGGCCGGCAGCAAGCTGTCCAAGGCTCAGGAGTTGGGCATTCCGGTACTGACACCGGAAGAATTTTTCCATATGGCCGGCACTGTTTGATGTGCAAGTCCGTTTGAATTTTACAATGGGGGAGAGGGGCTATTGTGTCCCTCTCCCCATATTTTTTGGAGGAACTTCTTATGGAAAGAAAGTATTTTGTTCCCACCGTAAATCATATCTATCGCAACCGCAATGGAAAAGAGTACTGCTGCACTGATGTTGTAGAAGGTACCTGTTTATCGGAAACAATAGCCTACTTTACAAGGTTATCTGATGGTTGGAGCCTGGCCGCACATGGCCCACTGGTTTATGAAGATGGGACGATTGAGTGGAACTACTCCACTGGCGGACATTGGCCCAGGCAGTAATAAAAGGAGGGATCATTGTGAATCACGAAATCATACCGTCCTATGGGGTATATCAAAATGCCATTGACTTGACGCTGTACCATGCGTTTGCCGAACTGGTGGTAGAGACCTCGCAGGATGATAAGGCACGAACCACCTACAGGCAGATCCGTGCAGAGCAGATCTGGCAGCCGGAATCGGATACCTCTACCTACTTTGAACAGTATGGTCTGCGCTATCCTGGCGAAGTGCTGGAACGGTTTGAGGAAAAGCTGGGAAACAATCTCCGTACCTTCCGCGCTCTTGCTCTGGCGCTGGGATATACCCGCAGCATCCAGTCAGAAAATATGTTCGTGGGCAGCCAGTACAGAAATTTTATCCAGCAGCTCAGAAATAGGGCGCAAAAGGATGTGTACCTCTCCGGGGCGCTCTACCTGCTGGAAACAGATTCGCTGCGGCGCCGCTCTATGCTGGATGAATTGGCTTCATCCGTATATGCCAGAACGGAGGAAGCCCTGTTTGTGCTCTCCCTGTTTGATGACCGGGAGAAAGGATACCATGCCCTGCACGAGCAGTTGGTCCGGCTCTTTCAGATGGGCCATACCTTGCCGTTGGAACAGAACTGTGGGGTGTTGGAGTGGTTTGTCCATTTTTATGAGGGGTATGTAAAAAGCTATCGGGGGAAAGCAGACCTGGTGCTGCGTACACTGATGAAGCTGCCCTATATAAACATGAAACCGGACAGCCGGGAATTTGTTGTACTGCAAAGCGCCGGCTACACAGACAGGGAAATCACGGTGGTAAATTCTCTGATGATATGGGCCAACCGGATTCCTGAACGGCTTTCCTCCAACAGCATTCCGGCGGAACGAGTTGCTGCTGCGTGCTGCGAAGTGCTTCTGAACCAGACCGAGCCTCTGCCCGAGGAATTTTACGAATATGTCGGGTGGCTGCTGGAACGCTACAAGAATTTTTCTATCAAGTATGAGGGATTCCCAAATTTGTGGCAGGCAATCCAAAACAGGCTTGCCCCATCCACACCGAAGACGATTCTTTGGATGAGAAAGCATATCCGGGAAGAGTTTCCCTACCGCTTTGATGTGTTTGATCCACAGTATGACATTTTGGCAAAGAATTTGGATCGTAACGCATATATGGAATTGTTTGTAGAACAGTTGCTCTTTTCCAGAGCGGCAATCCCTCTGAAACGATGGCTTGCCCGGTATCACGAACTGACTGGCGGCGATTTAATGGAATATTTCAACAGATACCATTGCTATGGCGAACGTTTCTTCGCACTGATGGTAGAAAGGAAAGCAATCGACCTGTGGCAGTTTTTTGAGCAGCATAAAACAGATGGCGCAGACACACGGCCATTGGAACTCATTCGGAAATATGCAGTCGCTGTTTCCAGCTGGCGGTGTTTCCGGTTTGTGAAAAAGCTTCTGGGGCAGTACACATTCTCTGAACTCCATGAGATTTTTGGCCGATGGTTTCGTTTTCACGAAAGTTTTGTTAAAGACGAAGGCCATTACAGCTCTACTTGTCTCAAAACCAAGATCGCCCGGCCCTTCCTGACTGCGGAGCAGCACCGCCAGCTTTATGAGTGGGTGGATGCATCTGTATTTCAGGCGGAACCGGAGAAGTACGACGACTTTGTTCTGAGCGCCTTGGAGGCACCGGAAGTCCAACGGCTGTATGAAAAGTCTACACTGGCCGCTGTGCTGCGTCAGCTGATCAAGCGTGAAAAATGCAACCGCTATCAGGCAGCACGGCTGAAAAAGGTGCTTTACTCCCGGGCTGAATTGGAAGCCGAGCAAAAAGAAGCAGAAGAACAAGAGAAGGCAGAACGGGAAGCGAAAAGGGCACAACAAGTCATAAATCAAACGGAAAAACTTGTCCAGCTTTATGACGGAAGCGCCCGGTCTCTCGTTAAATTCACAAGGGATTACCGTTACAGCACAAGAAGAAAGGAGGCGCTGGATATGGCGTTTGAGAAACTTTTAGAGTGGCCAGTTGGAAATATCCAGACGCTGCCACCGGAAGACGCGCAATGCTTTTTTGAACTCTGCGGCGAGTTGATTGAACAGGAACCACGGCCGCGAAATGAGATCTTAAAAATGATCTGCACTGTCATAGGAGGTGAAGCGGCATGATGAACTCATTGAATCACTTATCTCTGCTTTCCCACATGGAAGCAGATGGGCTGAAACAGGAACTCACTGGAAAATTCTCAGAGGAACTGTTGGAACAAGCCTGTAATCGGGCAGAAGAATTTAATCTACAGGAACGCCTGCGTGCGGGTCAGAACACACGACTACAAACAGAACTTGTAGAAGTGCCTGAATTCGCACAACTGTATCAGGCATTGTGTGGCTGTGCCGATGATGAAAGCATTGCGGCAATGGTTCAGACTGCCAACGCTTGCGGAGAACGGTTGACGCAATACTCGCAGGCACAGGTTATGGATGTTCTGCAAAAAGACCTGCCCCGATCACTACTCTTTGAGTACATGAAATACTATCTCCCCCATATCAAATATGAGGAAGAAGAACAGGCCATCATAGACAATCTTCAGGTATTCCCCACAGCGGAATGGGGAGGGCTTTCTGCATTGACAGAGGGCCAGCGGGACATGATGCGGCTGCCGTTTCTCCATGCCTACCTGTTCAACTGGCATGATAACGAGCGAGAGGCATTAGAACTGCTGGAAAAGAACCGCCCGCTCCAGGATATCCTCACAATGATGAATCAATGGGATGTGCAGCTGTTTCTGGATTGCCAGCGGTTGAAGGATCTGCGATGGGTGCAGGCTGCGGATATAGCAAAATTCCGCCGCTTGCTGGAGATACTGGAATACGATACGGAGGATTTGTCTGCCTTCTTTGAACAGTGGTTAGACAACCGGGCAGGGCAGTATGACCTGGACTGGTTCATCAGCCAGCCGGAACCACTGAACAAGGAACAGCGGCAGGAAATCCTACGCAATCAGCTGACCTATCTGAATGCTCTCTATTCCGGGCGGCTGCGTATTGATTTTTCGGCTCTCGGACGCTATCAGCTTCCTGTCTTGATCTATGCAGTCCAGCACAAGAAAAATCATTTTCTGGATCTGGTGAACCAGAACAGTGAGTTGTTCCTATCTTTGGGGCCATTCTCGCTCCTATATGAAAAGGGATTTTACGAGCACTGTAATCTCAACTCACTGTCGGAGAAGAACCTGCTGGCGTGTGAAACCAATGAGCGCAGCAGAGGTTACTTTGAACTTCTGGAAGAGAATCAGCAATATACATTTGAGGAAATGCGGCTGTTATGTCGGCAAGAAGAAATTTATGTGCGTTTGTACATAATGCTGACACCCCTATCCGTGGACAAGCGGATGCTCGTCATTCGACAGCTGGTGAAACGGGATTTGGTCAGTCAGTACACAACGGATGAAGAGCTTTCTCAGCTTGGGCAGTGCCTGCTGCGAATGCCGTTCAGCGAATGGTATCAGGGGCCTCTTGGACATATCCGTGACCTGCCCCGGCAGACGGCGATCCAGCTGCTCCAGCACTATGACCAGGTACAAGCTTTTGTCCCTGAATTTCGTACCGAAGCAGATGCCATTTTTGCACTCAATAACCTCTCTATACTGGAGGGACGGGAAAACTGGGACCAGGTACGCAGCGCCATTCTGACGGAGAATCAGGACTGGCTGTACTTGAAAGAAAAATTCTCATTCGCTGATGATTTTGTGGAGCAGTATCGGACTACCACCACGGACTTTCTGCTGCGCGGAGGCGCCTATATGGTTCGTTCTCTGTATGACTATCTTCCCCATGGGGATAAGGCATCGTCGGAAGCTCTGCGGCGGGTCATGCAGGCGCAATTGATGGGCAAGTTCTATGACCTGAAATATTTCGCCGGTGATCTGCAGCGGGAGATCCATCATCCCGTCAGCGAGAAACAGGAAATGGTATGGAAACAAAATCTTTCCCTGAAACAGGGGCCTTTCTTTGCTTGGGAAGTGGACGACTTCTATCATACTATGCGCCTTGGGGAACTGCCCCACCACACCTGCCTATCCTATCGGAACGGCCACCAGCGGGAGTGCCTACTGGCGTCCTTTGATTCCAACAAAAAGATCATTCTGGTGTGGAAGCATGAAACAGTGGTTGCCCGAGCCTGTATCCGGCTGACCAAAGGGTCTTTCCAGAAGCCGGCAGCATATAGTTTGGCGTTTGCTGATTTGACAAAAGGGAATCAGCTCATTCAAGAACGCCCGGACGGTGAAAAACTCGTGCTGTTCCTGGAACGCATCTACACTTCCGGTATCAATGATACGGAAGAAAAGACGGTCATGAAGATGGCTGTTTCCATGGTGACGCAAAAGGCGGCAGAACTGGGTGCCGTTGCTGTTCTGGCACGCAGGTATTATGACTGCTACGAGCGGGATCAGTATATTGCTACACCGTTCTATGTCTATATCTCCAAGTCAAAAAACGGCCAGCAGTATCTGGACTCTCTGGGAGGCGCCTCTGTTACTTCCCATGAAGAACAGTATGTCGAAAGTGCATTTCTCGTAGATCAGGCATCCCTGCACATTGCAGGGACAGCAGAAAAGGAGGCTGTATAGTATGAATAACCGCACGATGATAAAAGCACGGTGCAGTAAGAACTTGCTGGATATTTGGACCGTATCCCGAAATCAAAAATCTCCACGCAGTTTCGCCATTCTGCGCAGCGAGCTTCAGCAGTTGGAACAGAAACCGGAAAGCCGGCTGATTGCCCACGACTGCGGCTCCTATGCTGCCTTGCGGCTGACAAAGGGGCCGGATGGTATGCGGGTGTTGGAGATTCGGTTCACCTGGCTGTTGGAAGATGGCGCCGACCAAGTGCATGGCTGGAAAGAGGATGTCCGATTGGCCTATGAGCCGTTCCACGCTTTTGCAGAGGCCGGAGAGGATATGGACGGTGCTGAGTGGCGTCAGCTCTCCATTCCGGAGAAGGTCATACGCTGCTATGAGTTCCATAGTCGGAAAAATCTCCATGAGGTTGCCCGGCGGCCGGTTCTGCGGCACAAGTTGGGAAAAGCCCTGGATCAGCATTTCCGCTGGAAGGGGACTGAAAAAATCGTGATTTACGATGATGGACAGCCGTTCAGCTTCTTCTTTCAGGAGTACACGCTCGATGGCCCGGGCATCTGTGGCGGGATTATTCTGCATGGTGCGGAAGACCTTCCGAAAGCCCAGTACAGTGTTCATACATAATTGACTCATAATACCGGACAGGGGAAACCCTGTCCGGTATTTTTATGGAGAAAATTCTATTAAAATAATTGATTTATAATCTGGTCATGAAATATGATGGAAAGAAAAAGAGAATTATGCTATACTATTAAAGAAAAGTCTACGCAAGGAGGTGAAGGCGTTGAGTCCGATGATGAAAAAACGCATTGCAGCGGTTAAGACAGCTGACGCTATCAATGCCATTGAAGGTGCTCCTGTTTCAAACTATGCCCGGGTACTTTCAGCAAGCTGGGCTCGTGGTGAATTAACTGGAAGCCAGATGAAAAAAGCTCTTTTAGATTACCACATGCGCATTGCGGAACAGGAACGCCGCAATCGTGCCTGATCCATATTTATATGATGATGTACCTGTGCTTCAGAATAAGCTGGGTATAAAAGTTGAACAAACGCTGGATCAAATTGAAGCGGAACTGTCCCGGGCCAACATGATGCTGCTATATGAACGGGGATTTGAGGATTTTTCGCCAGCAGGTCTGTGTGAAATTCATCGATCCCTGTTTGGCGACATCTATGATTGGGCGGGAAAGTATCGTATTATCAACATTGAAAAGCGCGAAGCTCTTTTGGCAGGGCGGAGTGTTTGGTATAGCAATGATGAAAATATCCCGGATGACTTGGAGAGTGCATTTCAGCAGCTGAACAAAGGGCCGTGGACCGGAATAAGCAGAGAGCAATTTGTGCATCAGATAGCGCGGCGTTTCCCAACAATTTGGCAAGTTCATCCCTTCCGAGAAGGCAACACCAGAACGGTAGTCATGATGATGACCTTTTTTGCCGAACATCATGGGTATTATATGGATCAAGAGCTCTTGGCCGCTAGTGCTGGCTACGTCAGAAACTCTTTTGTTATGGCTTCCCTTGACCAGTTCTCAGAGTATGAACATCTGGAACGGATCTTGTTGGATGCTGTATGCTGTGAGCCGGTTGAATATGGTGAGGATAGTTTGGAAAGCGCCCCTGAGATGTCCAGCAAATATCAGAAATATCAGAAGGAACCCTATACTCCAGAACCACATTATAAGCGAGATTAAAAAACGAGGCATGCTGCAGATTCCACTGTGGCATGCCTCATTTTTGGTTTGTGATATTACTTTGCGACTTACACAACAGTAGCTTGCTGCTAAGGACGATGATGTACATTAGTTCAACAATTCTTTGAGTTTGGGAGTACTTTTTCGGAATTACTACATGATGAAAATATGATATAATAGAAAAAGATCCTAGTGTTAGAAGGTGGTATGCTAATGCAGATTAAAATTTGCGATGATGATAAACCATTTCTTGATTCGATGACGAAACTCGTAGAAATGGAATTTCAGAAACTTGGAATAAAGGTAGATATTGAAGCCTTTGTATCAGGAAAAGACTATATTAAACAAGTACATAATACTCCTGGAGACATAGTGTTTCTTGATATTGATATGCCAGACCTTTCTGGATTTGAAATTGCAGAACAAATTATGCTGGCAGACACGAAGCCAATAATTATATTTGTTTCCAATCAGGAACATTTGGTGTTTAGATCATTTTCCTATAATCCGTTTTGGTTTTTGAGAAAAACACATCTGGAAGAATTGACTGAATTGATAGAAAAAGCTATAGAGCAGATACATATACGCAAAAAGTCTTTTAGCTTTGATACAGGAAACCAATTAGTGTCGATTCCCCTTCAAGAAATTGTGTACTTTGAGAGTGACAATCATTATGTCATCTTGCATTCAACGATGACTACTTACCGTTATAAAGCGCGGATAACAGAGATTTCTAAAATGTTGATGCCATATTACTTTGCACGCATTCATGTTGGATATTTAGTGAATTGTCGGTATATTACTTTGATTCAAAAATCGGATTTGATTTTAGAAACAGGAGAAACTCTTCCCGTAAGTCGAAGTCGAATAAAAGAAGTGCAAGACCAATTTATAAAATACACACGGAGTATTCAGCCATGAAGATCTGGTTAGAGCTATTTATAAATTTAATTGAGTCCACAATCATTGTTGATTTTCTTACAAGATATTTTGGACTAAAAAAGAAAGATTGGAAAAGCTATATAGTAGTTATATCGACTGAAGTGGTTTTGTTTTCTGTTATAACCTTTTTTACATGGAATCAATCTTTTGAAACACTGAGTACCTTCATTATTGGGGTTTTAAGTTTTGCGTTTTGTGCTTTCTTTTTGAACGGTCATATTTTAGAAAAAGCATTTATATCTGCATTTGTTATGGCTCTCATTGCAGTCATTGCTACGGTTACTACTTTAGTATTTGGAAGTGTTTTTAAATGCGACGTAACCAAAATTCTTGAATTCTATAGTCCAGCTCGTGCAATTGCATTGGTAACAACAAAAGTTATTTTTTTCTGGATAACTCGTGCTATTTTGAAAATAAAGTTGCGAACAGAGCTACATATTCAAGATGGTTTGCTGCTTGTTATAGTACCTCTGTGTTCAATAGGTGCTATTTCACTTTTGATGCCGGCTGCTCTGTCGGATACGGAAATTCAAGAGTATGTTTTAGGAGCCGTAATAACTATTGCCATAATGGATTTTCTCATATACTATCTTTTCTTGAGAATTGCATCGGTTAACCAGATTAAGCAAGAATATGCTTTGTTGGAGTTACAGTATAGTTGCTCGCAAAAAAATGCTTTAGATATAAAACGCTTATATGATGAGGTGTGCGCAGTGCGGCACGACTTAAAGAATCATATGCTCTGTATTGATAGAATGGCAATGGATCACAAATGTAATGAAATCAGATGTTATATAAAAAAGCTATTCCATGATGCTGGTTATAATGAACGTACGATACTTTTTACAGGAAACAATATTTTAGATGCGATTCTAAACGCCAAAATATCAGTGGCTGAACAAAATGGTGTTAGATGTCAAGCGACGATAACAAGTACCAATATTCCATTATCGGAAAATGATATTTGTGTTTTGTTCGGAAACTTGATGGATAATGCAATTGAGGCCGCAGCGGACACTGTCAAAAAACGAATTGATATAAAAATTGCAGAGCAAGGAAAATATTTGCTGGTTAGAATTCAAAATTCGATTCAAAGGTCAGTTTTAAAAACTAACCCGTCAATGACAACTACGAAAAATGACAAAAAGATGCACGGCATTGGTGTCAATAATATCAAGAGAATTGTTGAGGAATATGGTGGTATAATTGAGTATTTCGAAGAAAATGATAGGTTTTCATGCGATATACTTATTCCTACAATACCAAGTACGAACTGACCAATACCAAGTACGAATAGCATATTGATTTATACAAGTAATGCAGTTATCTTAGAAGCAAATAGATTTGCAGGAAGGTTTCCCTGGCATGAAATTTGCTCAACAGATAGCTGCATTACTTGTATCTCAAAAAATAATTGAGCAAGACGAGACAGAAATCTATGTATATGGATTAGAACTTATAATTTCAGATGTGATCAACTTTTCTGCAATAATCATAGTAAGCGTTATACTGCAGGAGTTTATTTGTACTGCAATATATTTATTGTGTTTTTTGACGACACGTTGTTTTTGCGGAGGCTATCATGCAACTACACATACACGGTGTAGAATTGCTATGCTTACATCGTACTTGCTTTTTCTAATCATAAAGACTTGTCTCGGAAATGCACTTTTAATTACTACTATTGTTATTTTAGCAGCTCTATGGGGCCCGGTGATTCTATATGCCCCAATACAGCATGCAAATCATAAATTATCACCCGAATTAAACAGGATAAACCGGCGAAGATCAATCTGTTCGTATGGGATTTGGTCTGTTGCGATAGTGATAATGTACAATGTGGATTCTGATGTTTCTATCGCAATTTTAGCATCGCTTATGATTGTTTCGCTGAATATGGTTTTGGCGAAAGTTAGCTTAAATGTAAGGAGGTGTATCCAATGCAGACGTTGACAATTATTCTGACTTCCGTTGCTTCAGTGGCCAAAAAGGCTGCTGTCGCATCCGCACATACTGCATCCTTATGTGGTATGTATCAACCAGCTTTGCCGAAAAAATTGCAAGATAAGGCAAGCTCTTCCACCTGATTGTGAGGGTCGAGTTATGAAAATGAAAAAGTTGATTTCCGCTACCGCTGCGTTGGCTATGGCATGCGCCATCTTTGGTGGTACTGCTGCTTATGCTGCTGAGATCCCTGACGATGCTGCCGTTGCTGGAATGGTCGGTGTGGACCTTGAAGAACCGATGAGCGAAGAGGAACTGGCAAATTTCAATGCTGCACTGCAGGAGCAGCAGGCGTCTGGTGTTGTTCCTTACGGAACCGTGACTGGTGACGCAGGCTCCAGCTGGATCAACCTTGAATGCATTTCTTCCAAAAAGTCTCAGGCCTCGTTTGGTTGTGACTGCACAAAGACGATGATCGCTCTGAATTACAGCTTGCTGTATGCCGGCGCTGGTGGCGGCAGCCATTCCGGCGTAGCGGCCCCGCTGGGAAAAGACTGGAGCGGTGAGCATGTGAAAGATCACACCTCCAGCGGTACCTGTACTGTGACGCTGACCGCATCCGCCTTTACCACCGATATGTCGCTGGTCTATACTTTGGCCCCTACGGACGTTGCCTATATTCGATAAAAACACCAACAGGTGTAATAACAATATGTTAGGAAGCACGGCTTTGACTTATTTGAAGAAAAACCATGCCATGCTCTGACTGTTCAGGTTGAGTTCTTGACATAGCAAGTGCTCGTTATCAATCAAGATATACAAACTACACCGGCATGGTTTGCTATCCTTTTAATGGCGTGGTAGAAATTCACTGCGTTGAAGGAAAGCAAACCATGCCTTTTTTGTTTACTATAATTTAAAGCATAATGAAAATGAAATTATGTAGAGGGAGAAAATATGATAGAAATTAAAAATTTAGAACACGCCTTTGGAAATAAGATGCTATTTAGGCAGGAGGGGGACTTCAGCATTTACCCGGGCGTAAATTATTTGATAGGACTCAATGGTACAGGAAAAACAACACTATTCAAACTGCTTCTTGGCTTTTTAAAACCAATATCAGGAACTATACTCTATGACAATCATAAAATCGGTGATTCACTTGATCGAATTGGCGTGGTATTTGATACACCGTGCTTTTACCCATATTTATCTGGAGTTGAAAACCTAAGCTATTTCTCGAAAATCCAGTCCGGCGAGATTACAATGGATAGAATAAGGACAGCGATGGAAAATTGGGAACTAGAACCAGACCAAGCCCTATATAAGACATACTCTCTTGGTATGAAAAAGAAGCTGAGCATTATTTTGGCGTTACTCCGCAATCCAGATTATTGGTTTATGGATGAACCATTCAATGGGTTAGACACGGATGCAAAAAGAAAACTGGTTGAACATATTCAGACATATCAAAAAAAGCAAAAAACAATTATTCTTGCAGCGCATGAAATAAGCTTTAATCTTATGTTGGCGGACCATATATTACTCATACACAATAAGAAGCTTATGTACTTTCCAAATATAAGAAATATTGTGCCGGCGTTGATCGAGACCAGCATACTTTTGCCTAAAGAGACGCATCTCGAAGAGAGTATGCAACCTTTTATCAGATCTCAAAGCGATTTAGAGCGCGGCTTAGAAGTTCGAACCACACAAAGAGATAAACAAAATGTAATTGACCTACTAAGAAAACAGAAAATAAATATCCTCGGAGAGTATGAGGGGGATAATTCCATAAAAGATATTGTGCAGCGATTGGAGGAATTGTCATGCTAATTGCCGAAATAAGAAAGCTTTTACGAAAAAAGGCATTGGTTTTAGTTACTGCGTTAATGTTTGTCTTGCCGGCTTTCTGGATATTTACAACATATAATCAGGGTGTCTCTCTTATTTCTGCTGGTACGCCTTATCAGGAAAGTGGACTGTCTGTTCTTGAGCCCAACCGAATTTTTTCAAGTTATATGCTCCAGATGAGCTTATCAATTTATATTTTCCCTCTGATAGTGTCCGCTGTTTTGTTTGTAATTGATGACATAAAAGAGCGTGCATTATTGCAAATCTCCATTAGCAATCGAAAAAAATGGGTATTTGTTTCTACAAAAATAGGTCTTTATTGCGTATATGTGTTTTTGGTGTTTTTGGGACTGTTTTTGTTCACTTTATGTGCATCCCTATTCTTAAAATCCGTCTCTAAGGATGCTCTACTAGCTGTGGTAGACTTAACTGTTTTAGCGAGTTTCATACTTAATTGGTTTGGAGCGGTCACAATTGGAGCAATCACCATTGCAATTACATATCTAACAGGGTCCGGAATTGCAGGAAATTGCTTTATTGTCTATTTGATGCTTGAACGCTTATTTACCAGTGGAATTGCGATTTCAACTCAGTCGGAAATTCTAATGAAACTAAACGAATTCCTTCCCTGGGCAAATCTTAACTCGCTTTTTGTTTATGCAGGTAATATTTCATCGCTTTATGCGGACGTACCAAATACCTCAAGCTATGTCTATTTATCAATGTATAGGCTTTCTTCTTACCATGGAAGTATTATTGCAATGCCGTTTTTTAAACCGCTGCCAACTATAATTCTTATTTGTGCAGTTTATTTCCTTTTTGCAGTTATACTAGCGATATATGGGTGCAATTATAGATTGAAGAAAATGTAAACGGAGGATTAGTATAATGCAATGGAAAAATAGGAAGAAAGCGTTATGGATTGTTGTTACGTTACTTGTGTTGTCGATTGTTGGATTATTGATCATTAGAGCACAAATTACAAAAAAGCAATCAAACGACTATGTTAACTGGTTTTCAAATAAAATTAGTCAAGTGGAACTTCAACAAATTCCTATTGCATATGTTGGAAACAATGCGATATATGAAGAGGACGTATATGCGTATGCATTGTTACACTCGATAGATGTGGCATACCATGAAGGATGTGATCCAGAAGAAATATACCAATCGTGCAGTGTCCTTCAAGATTCGTTTTTAAAGCTACTCCAAAATGAAATTTATGTTGTGTATGCAGAAGAAATCGGCATAGAAATGAGCCCTGAAGATGCAACAACATTTATCGACAAGCAGAATACGGCAGATTTGCAATCTGATAAACCAAACCAAAAAGCTACAGCAATAATATTGAATCAGTACTATACATACTTCGCAGGATATAATCGAGGATTGTATGCGCGGAATCTAGTTAATCAAAGCATAACAGAACTGTCTAATGATCCTAAAGAAATCTCTGAAAAAGCGCTGGAATTGTATGAAGATCTCGTTAAAAAATATGAAGTTACTATTTTGAATACGGCGCATAAATGCTTGCTTACAGACAATTTTATTGCTGATTGTGCAAAACAAGGGTTTAAGGTTAGTTTGGAAGAATGAAAAGATGGGCCAGAAGGTTTTTCATCTTTAATATATATTGCTGCCGCCGACGACATCAATATAAGAAAACGAAAAAGCACCGGACGCAGAGACATAGAGCTCTGCGTCCGGTGCTTTTTTCACTTTTCATGGTATGACTTTGCGACTTGCAGAACAGTAGCCCGCTGATCGGGAGTCAATGGCGTCCATGCGTCCAATAATTCTTTGAGCTCGGGAGTGACCTCAACCATTTCGGAATCATCATCAGCAAAGAACTGTGATAATGTGATACCAAACGCTTTACAAATAGCTTCGAGCGTTACAATAGTAGGAACATTGTTCCGACGATAGATATTAGAAATAGTGGATTCATGTAATCCAGACATTTGGGCAAGTCGATAATCAGTCCAGCCACGCTCCTCCAGAAGCCTGCGCAGCTTTCCCAATACATCCATTCTCTCACCGCCCTTTCTACTAAATATTTTACCCGACAATTTACAGGTAAAATACCTGCAAGTTGTCGTGTTAATACCATTGTGTTAAACTGTATTTGCACGACAACTTAAAGGGAGAAAGGTGAAAAATATGATAAATTTATCTGAAGCGGAGAAACGGGCAAAAAGATGTTGTTTTACTGGGCACAGGCCAGAAAAACTTTCTGTTCAAGAGGACATTGTTCAAGAGAAACTTGGTAAAGCAATCGATATAGCGATAAGTCAAGGATTCAGAACCTTTATCTGTGGTATGGCGCGTGGGGTGGATCTTTGGGCTGGTGAAGAAGTCCTTTTGCGAAAACAATGCAATCCGGAAATTAGATTGGTTTGTGCAACACCTTTTGTGGGATTTGAAAAAAACTGGGATTCTAAATGGCGCAATCTGTATGCTGCAGTCGCAAGCAAGGCAGACTATAAATACGCTATCTGCCAGACATATACACGATATTGCTTCCAAAAAAGAAATGAATGGATGGTCTCGCACTCAGGATTGGTGATAGCGGCATACACTGGCGAACCAGGCGGAACCAGAAATACAATTCTGTATGCTAAGCGTCAGGGAGTTCAAGTTTATAACATTTTTGAGCGTTAATGCATAACACCTAAATTCCGATTAAGCAGTCAAATAAAAAAGGTGCGAGGAAATGAACCTCGCACCTTTTTGGTCTATTCCGCGGATGTTAGCTACACAGGGCAGGTAAAACAACCATCGGATTAAAAGTTATCGCAAAAAGGAATGGTAAAAATGACGTTTATCAGAATTTCCTGCTGGTTAATAGCGCGCAAATGGAATAGATGTCGTTTAATGAGGGCACTGCGGGAAAGTAGTGGTGCTCAGCAGGTCATGGACCCACACTTTCGCACATTTTGTACAGCGGACGCCAGAGTATAACTCTACCTTGCACGAACCATTCGTGTACTTGAGATGTCGCTGGACATAGACATCTTCTGTTCGGTGGTCGCAAAATGCATACTGTTCCGCATCGGTGTTGACACTCATCTTAACACCGTTGGCATCAAGGGCCTCGACTGCAACGCCATCCTCTGCTTGCAGAGGAGTGACCTCGCCGTTTGCCACAGACTGTCTGAATTCATCCGGAATTTCAAGAGGAGCATTCATCGTTGTGGTGAGCATATCGGCAAAGGAGTTTTCCTCTTTACCTTTGAGATCGTATCCGTTGTTCGGATTGATGCTTTGAGCAAAGGGAATATCCGTTTGCGTTTCGCCGGTGAGGAGCTCGTCACTGGAAGTCGTAGATACATCCTTACCGGCAACAATTCCGTTGATCGCCTGCGGAGTATCACTTTGTACCTCGGCAGCAAATGCGGACAGTGCAAAGCTGCTTGCACCCAACACGCAAACAAGAGCAGTAGCAATCAGCTTTTTGGACTTATTTCCATTCAGCATAATATAAATTCTCCTTTTCAGTTTTTCGCGCGAGGATATAAATGAAATCCCCGGCATAGGGTTCAATTTGCGTTGAGATTTGGAATACAAAATCAAAAGGTACCCATAGCTTTTACGCCCATCATGGTCAAGATTATGAACCACTTGAGCATCACAGGATGTCTCGGCATAAAATTCAAAATCGTTACAAAGCAGCCACACAATTGGATTGACCCAGTGAATCGTTTGTATTACGACACCCAAAAGTTTCCACCACAAATCGCGGCGTTTAAAGTGCACTAGCTCATGTTTCAAAATCATTTGTACATCCGCTGGCGGAAGTCCGTCAGCAGGTACTGCGATAATTGGCTTAAAAAAACCAATCAACACCGGACTTTGTACATGTGGCGATGCTCTAAGGATTGGCGTCTGTCGAATTCCATATTCACTTGCACAGTGATTTGCAATTTGCTGTAGCTCACCACAAACGGGCTGTGTTTGCTTTTGGGATAGTTTCCTACGGAATTTCAACAATACAGCAATATACCATAATGCAAGAGCAGACACACCAACAGACCAAACAACTAAAATCTTTTCCTGTGTCTGAACATCCAAGCAAAAACCGCTTGTTCTCATGCTATTGCTCTCAGTGATGGAAGTATTCGTTTGAATTACTTCGTCTTTTGGGATAACGCTGCTAACGCCTTCCAGGTATCCGCTTGTTTGAGATGGGATATCTTTTGTTGCAGAAGAGATCAGCAAAGCTTGATAAAATGGGATTAAGAACAACACCATGACAGCGATGCACCCAATATAGCGGAAACGCTCATTTACACCGTTTTTTGCCCAAACGAGCAAGGCTTTAAAAACCAGGTACACACTGCTGGCGATTAAATTCAGAAAAAACAGAGTACTAAGCAAGTAAGATACCATACATATTCCTCCGTTATTACTGATTGTCCAACCATTCTTTCAAAGATTCACGATCTTCCTCTGACATCTGAGAGCCACCGTATAAAGCCGCAAAGAAATTTTTGATCGAACCATCATAGAGTGCGTCTAAAATTCCTTGTGCGCCATCTCGCGCATAGTCTTTCTGGGATTTGATAGGCCGGTAATAAGGAACTCTACCTTCTCTCTGAGAAGTAATAAGCCCCTTTTGCGTCAGCCGAGACAGAAAAGTGGCAAGAGTTGATGGCTTCCACTCCTTGTTGTGGCGTTCTGCAAAGTACGATGCAAGCTGCGCCGAAGACATGGGAACTTGTGATTTCCACAACACCTCCATGATTTCGTATTCGGTTTCTGATAGTTTTTTGGATCGATCCATAAACACTTCCTCCTTACCCAAAGTACGTCTACCTTGGATGATTTAATTCTACTACAACTTTGTAGAATAGTCAATACTTCTACGTGGGTGTAGAAATAAATTTACAATTATATGTCAAGCCAAGACGACTCAGAAAAATACTTTTTTAATTATATGTTGAAAAAAGGCGTCATCCAGGCGTAAAGGATATGTATAAAGCAAAAAGGAGGCAACAACCTATGTTGATTGGTGTTGATCATGGTAACAAACAAATCAAAACAGTTCATTGCAATCCGTTCGTATCCGGCCTGCAGCAGAGTCTGACCCGACCCTTCGGACAAAGCCTGCAATACTGCGGCAATTACTACACGCTTTCCAATGAGCGTATTCCGTTCCGCAAAGATAAGACCGAGGATGACCGTTTCTTCATTCTCACGCTGATCGCTATTGCAGAGGAACTTGCCGCTCGTGGCGTTGGGGATCAGGAATTGTATCATATCCAATTGGCGGTGGGATTACCGCCGGCACATTTCGGCGCCCAGGCAGATAGGCTGACTGATTACTTCCAGGACCGAGGAATTGTGGAGTATGTCTATCAGGACAAGCATTATGCCATTTGCATTGACAATGTGGCCTGCTATCCCCAGGCCTATGCGGCGGCCGCTACAATGCTCCATTCGCTCATGGACGATCCCAAGGCAGTGGTACTGGATATTGGTGGCTTCACGGCAGACTATCTGCTGATGAAAAACGGAAACGCAGACCTTTCCTCCTGCGATTCGCTGGAAAATGGCGTTATCAGGCTCTACAATAAGATTAGGTCCAGAGGAAACTCTGAGCTGGATTTGCTTCTGGATGAAAGTGATGTAGATGCAATCCTCACCGGCAAACAAACGAAATATCCCGTGGAGGCTGTCCGACTTGTAGAGCAGTTGGCGCAAGAGTTCGTGAACGATCTTTTCAGCACTTTGCGGGAACGGATGCTGGATCTGCGCTTTTGTAAGGTAGTGTTTGTTGGCGGTGGTTCTATTCTGCTGCGGCGTCAGATTGAAGCATCCAACAAAGTAGGCACGCCGCTTTTCGTAACAAACATCAATGCCAATGCGGCTGGGTATGAATATCTGTATCGCCTGGAAGCGATGGGTAGGTGATTGTTATGGCGAAAAAGGAACGGGGCCGCTTCTCCCTACGGTTTAATATTGGCGACCCTGTACAGCGGACTGCTGTGGAGCTGTTGGAGTTACAGCCTCCACACAGCAAATCGCAGTACATCGCCAATGCACTTGCCTATTATAATGCTAATTTTGCGGATGACCCGCAGCCTGTGAAAGTGGCGCCGCCGGTCATTGACAGAGCCACAATTGAAGCCATCGTTAGGGAAATTATGCGGCAGGAAACGCAGCATGCAGGCGTTAGCTCTGATAAACGGGTAGGGGCGAAAACAGAACCAGCATTGCCATCTATCCAACAGCCAGCACCAGACTATGAGCTGCAGCAGGGAGAAAAATTGGAGATAGACGATGCTACCCGTGATATGATTTTCAGCACAATGGCGGCTTTCCGCAAGGGATGAATACCAAAAAAGGGCAGCCATATGAAATGGCTGCCCTTAGAAAAAACAGATAAAAAAAGAGGTGTGGGAGCCGAGTCATCTATGTGCTCCTACGCCTCTTTTTCTTGTATGGCTGTCAAATAGCTGTCCACAATATCGATTAGATGCTTCATCTGGTTAGGAGTTAAAGTTGCCAAACGATCTGAAAAAAGTGATTTGTCCGAGTCACCAATTTCTCCAAGAAGCAGATAATCTGTGCTGATCTCTAATGCGCGACATATTCGGATAATTGTATCCGGGCGCATTCCCTTCAATCCCAATTCTGCATTTGATATTGTCTGTGTTGTCACATCTGTTCTGTTGGATAAATCCTCTTGTGTGAGACCGAGCTGCTTCCTTCGCCGTCTAATTCGGTCACCAATTTCTATCAATAGTTGATCCATACGCTTCACCTCCCATACCATAGTTATATTTTATCCACTATGATATAAAAGATTAAGCGAACATGGTTGAGTTACTATAACCATGTTAGGTATAATAGAAGAAAAAAGTAAAAAAGGTGGTATCATCATTATGGGCATACTCACATGTGCGATAACAGGTTATCGACCTTCTCGTTTTCGCTTTAAGTATAATGAGAATAATAAGGATTGCAAACGAATCAAACGGCGCATGGAAGAGCAATTATCTCTTTTGTATCAAAAAGGAGTGCACCATTTCATTGTCGGAGGCGCCTTGGGCGTTGATATGTGGGCTGGGGAAATACTGTTAGCGATGAAGGAAAAGTCCGAGTTCTCTGAAATCAAGCTCACAATGGCATTGCCGTTTGAGGGATATGATGTGGACTGGGATCGGGTCAGCCGAGAAAGAAAAAATCAAATTCAAAAGCAGGCAGAGGTATTGGTTATCGGAAAAGAACCAGGAACTCCGAGTTATACGAAACGAAATCATTTTATGGTAGACCATGCCGATATTGTATTGGCAGTTTATGATAATGACCGAAAGATAAGAAGTGGAACTGCTTTAACCGTACGCTATGCCGAGCGTAAAGAACGCCCCGTGATTTTAATTCATCCGGACAATGGAAAAGTATGTTGCATAGGTTCATCGAACACTTTTCTTGAAAATTAAATTCAAAATTTCAGAACATTCTGTGTAAATAGCAGGTGTTTTTGGTTTTGTATAGACGCTTCATCGAGTTGTATTTTAATTGTTAAATGATTAACTCAATTTATACAAAGTTATTCATTTTTTTGGGAAATCTGGTATACTGAAAAAGTGCGACATGTACAAGAAATGAGGCGAAATAATGAGTCGGATTTTAGTTGTAGAAGACGACCTCGCGCTTAGCGCGGGGCTTTGCTTTGAATTAGACTCAGGTGGATATATTTCCGTATCTGCCTATACATATCAGAAAGCACTCCAGCTGGTAAAGGAAGACAAGTTTGATCTTGCACTATTGGATGTAAACCTGCCGGACGGAAACGGTTTTGACTTGTGCAAAGAAATCAAGTCGTTGCACCCTGAGCTGCCGGTGATCTTCCTTACGGCCAATGACCTGGAGCAGAATGTGTTGGATGGCTTCGACCTGGGAGCCGAGGATTATGTGACTAAACCCTTTAGCATGAAGATTCTGCTGCGCCGGGTGGAGGCAGTTCTGCGCCGGGCCGGGTCAAGCAAAGCGGAAGAATCCAGCCAACGTTGGAGTGATGGCTTTCTTACACTGGACTTTGGAGCCTTGACTGCCCAGCGAAGCGGTGAGACTCTTACCATCACACCCAATGAATATAAGCTGTTGAGGGTACTTACTGAAAACGCCGGGAATATTCTGACCCGCCAAATTCTGTTGGAACGGCTGTGGGATAGCGGTGGCAATTTTATTGATGATCATACCCTCACTGTAACTATGAATCGCCTGCGCGCCAAGATAGAGGACGATGCTCACTTCTATATCCAGACGGTACGGGGTATGGGATACATCTGGAAAGGGGTTCAGCGATGAAAGCTCGGTGTGCAGGTGTATTTTATGTCCTGTTGGGTTTGATGTCTGTTAGTCTGTTTGGATTGCTTCTTTGGATGCTCTGGGAGTTTGTCCCCCGTGCGTCAGTTCGTTATGGCCTGTTGGCGGTGTGCGGAGGAATTTTTCTGGTAGCGGGCCTCTGGATTATTCTCCAACGCAGACAAATCGGACTGTTTGCAGACGATGTGTGCGAAACGATTGACGCAGCGATTGCAGGTCGGCAGCCTGAGAATTTTCACCCCTACGAGGACTCTCTGACTTCCAAGGTACAGGGCAAGCTGATGCAGTATTACGACATTATGCATGAAGGCCGTCTGCAAAGCCAGCGGGACAAAGAAACTCTACAAAGCCTGGTCAGCGACATTTCCCATCAGGTCAAAACACCTGTTGCAAATCTCAAACTATATACTGGAATCCTCCAGAAGCCGGAATTGCCGGAAGAAAAGCGAGTGCTATTTGTTGCCACTATGGATGAACAGATCAACAAGCTGGATTTTCTGATGCAGTCGCTGATCAAAATGTCCCGATTGGAAACGGGGACCTTTGTACTTACCCCTGCGGAAGCTCGCCTGGGTGACACCATAGCCCAAGCTATGAGCACGGTTTGGGCCAAAGCAGAAAAGAAACAGATCGAGCTAACCGTAGACTGTGCGCCGGAAATCATGGTGCAGCACGATTCCAAATGGACTGCGGAAGCCATCGGGAATATTCTGGATAACGCCGTCAAATACACCCCGGCGGGTGGACGAATCGCTATCACAGTGCGCCCCTGGCAGTTCTACACCCGTATCGATATCACCGATACCGGCATTGGAATCCCAGAGGAGCACTACAACGATGTGTTCCAGCGTTTCTATCGTGCCCAGGAAGTGGCTGCCGAGGAAGGTGTGGGACTTGGCTTGTATCTGGCTAACGGCATTGTTACTCGCCAAAAGGGGTACATCAGTGTCAAGTCAACGGTTGGAGTGGGGACAACCTTCTCTGTATACTTGTTAAGCTAAAATTATTTTTCAGAAAAAGAGAGAATCGCATTAAGCGCGAGAGAGGAATCTACACATGGACATTGTAACAGTACAAAATTTGCATAAAACCTTCGGCAAAGGCGAAAATGCGGTACACGCCTTGGCCGGTATCGACCTTTCCATTGAAAAGGGAAAATTCACCGCCATTATTGGCGCTTCCGGCTCCGGCAAAACCACTTTGCTCAACATGATGGGTGGACTGGACACCCCCGATGAGGGCGAAGTTGTAGTGGACGGCGTGAAGCTGTCTGGCCTCAAGGAAAAGGAACTGGCGGTATTTCGCCGCAGTAAGGTGGGATTCGTTTACCAGAGTTTCAATCTGGTGCCCACCCTTACCGTGAAGGAAAATATCTTGTTTCCCTTGAGTCTGGCCGGGTCCACGCCCGATCCCACCTTCTTTGCGGAAATCATGGAACTACTGCATCTGCAAGACCGACTGAATGCTTTTCCCCATGAGCTTTCCGGTGGCGGGCAGCAGCGAGTAGCCATTGCCCGAGCACTGATTGCTAAACCCGCTATCGTTCTGGCCGACGAACCCACCGCTTCATGTATTTATACACAAAAGGGAAATAAGAAGATTAGAAAACCGCA